>Ga0310827_100039_pt1 | contig 210172 bp, 219 predicted proteins | sample WT_ome_2_FD_201309 | JGI IMG/M metagenome (GOLD analysis project Ga0310827, IMG submission 201309) | Sorghum-adapted microbial communities enriched on wild type (WT) sorghum from Joint BioEnergy Institute, Emeryville, California, United... ... | reverse complement strand
GCGCGGCGTTCTTCCAGGCGGTGCCGGCGATCCGCGACAAGCTCGAGACCTTGGCGCGCGTCGGCCTCGGCTACATCAAGATTGGCCAGCAGGCGACGACGCTCTCGGGCGGCGAGGCGCAACGCGTCAAGGTTGCCAAGGAGCTGTCGCGCCGCGCGACGGGCCGTACGCTCTATATCCTCGACGAGCCGACAACGGGCCTGCACTTCCACGACGTCGCCAAGCTGCTCGAGGTGCTGCACGAGCTGGTGGACGCCGGCAATACAGTGGTGGTGATCGAGCACAACCTGGAGGTCATCAAGACCGCCGACTGGATCATCGACCTCGGCCCCGAAGGCGGCGATGCCGGCGGCCGTATCGTCGCAGTCGGGACACCGGAGGACGTGGCCGCGAACCCGGAGAGCTACACGGGGCAGTATTTGAAGAAGCTGCTGGGAGGGCGGCGGGTGAAGGCGAACGGCCGGAATGGGAGGAAAAGGGAGGCGGCGGAGTAGTGTGAGCACTACTTTCGAGAGGATTCGCGCTCTCGTGCGTCAAGATGACTGGCGCGCATCGGACCACGCCATCGTGAGGATGGCCGAGCAGGATGTATTGGGCTCGGAGCTTGCCGACCGGATCGATGACGGGATCGTCGTCGAAGACTACCCAAATTACCATGCCGGTCCGTGTGTGCTCGTGTTGCATTATGATGAAATAGGGCCTGTGCATGCAGTGTGGGGCATCGAAAAGGGAACAGACCGTCCCGCTGTCCTCGTTACAGCTTATCGGCCGAACCCAACTCGCTGGCAGGACGATTACCGGACGAGAAAACCATGACCGAGCGTCAGACCATCAAGCTGGTCCGTGAGGGACCGTACATTGCCGAGGTCGAGGTCACTCTTATTGAGACTGATCACGAGTGGGCACCCTATGTGTCTGCCGCCGATGTCCGCAAGCTGGATGAGGTGCGGTTGGCCTTGAGGCGTGGCGATTTGAAAGCTGCTGCACGGATGGCGCGCGTTTTCGAGATGAAACCAGTGGCGGCGGAGTAAGCAGTGCCGGACGCGCCCCCGTTACCTCACCGCCCACCCGGAAGGCGCTTCGACGCTCGCATCGTTAGCCGACGTCCGGCGGCACCATAACAATGAAATACTGCTCTGCTCTCGGAGTTTGTCCGCGGGGCGTGGTCATCTTGAAGGGCAGCTTAGTTTCGTCGCACACTCAAACGTTTGAAGATTGATCCTGTCTATTCCATTCCCGTCGGCAATTAAGCCGGCTCCGTAAATGCAGCCCAGTATCGCGTGCGGTAGTTACAGTTGGCGCACGGGCCGATCATTACTAAAATAGTCTTGGATATCAGCTTCATCCAGAACCCGCTCAACATGGTACACAAGAAACTTTTTCACCTTGCCATCGAAAAAACGAACAAAGCGACCTATCATTCTTATGGGCTTGCCACTATACTGGCTCCATGAAAAGTCATCTTCCCTCGGCAGCCTACCTTGGACCGTGTATTCTATGCGAAAGCTGGCCATATAGTCTCTCGAGAAAACAATTCCAGTCTTGGAGCTTCGGCTAAACGAATTTACAACCGCCATTACGATTTCTGTTTTATCGTCGACGGTATCAGCCTCAATACGCCCGAGCACATCGCGATCAACGACTGCTGACGGAGCGCGCCTAAGTCCCCCAATTAAGCCAATTTGCTCCGCACTGCCACTTACGATTGGTCGGTATATTCTCTTAAACGATTGCGACGTCACACTCCGTATAATCTGCATTTCTTTGTTATTCTGTTCAATGAATTTATCGGCTGCCTTACACTGCTCATCCTCCTTGCTGTCGGGATCCGCAGGCATACCCATCTGTTTTCGCAAAAGTTCATTCTGTTCTTTAAGAAGCTTAATGATCTCCGACATTTCTGGATTGGGGGCCGCGGGCACCCAACTCTCAATCAACCGGGTGGCGAAAATTGTGAAAGGAACAGCCACCCCCGATACGATCAGTCCACTCACCACGCCAGCAATAATGGTTTGCTTGAGAGAACCCGGTTCAGGAGGCACCAAGTACAGCGGCATTGCGCTGTTTGGAGCCTTTACGATAATCTCCTGCTTAAGATAGTAGTGACCTATAATAGCCAGCGTGCGGGCAAGACCTTCGTAGCTTGCGGCAGCATCGTACAAATTCAGTCGGTTCCTAGCAGCATCGCCGCCGAAGTAAACCAATGTTATCCGATTTGGCACAATCACGAGTCGTCCTCATATCAAAACCGCGAATCAACAGCTTCGTTTATACGGCACACTTTGATGTTCCGCAGTTCGAGTTTCTAATGATACCGAAGGTCAGTCTACTTTAGCCTGACGATACAGGCTTCGTGGCAAGATCGGGGTAGTAGTCCGCGTTAAGGTGCTGAAACTGTTGGAGTGGATTCTAGACCGGCGGCCGTGAACGAGTTTGGCGATGCGCCCCAATCGCCAACCCCGCCTTCCGCATCCTCCCCAACACCGCGCGCAAATCCCGCCGCAAGACCTCGCGCTCCAAATCCGGAAACGCCGCTGCGAACAGATCGACGAGGTCTCGCCGCGTGCGCGGCTGCTCCAGCGCGCGCCAGACAGCAGCGGCCATCGGATCGAGATAGTGGATGGTATTGGTGGTAGGGACGGCGGCGGAAAGGGAGTCGTCGACCTGGCGAACCGCGATGTCGGGGGCGCGGGCGTAAAGGAGTGGCATCACAGGCCCACGTGGGCAAGAGATACGCCGAGATTGGACGAATGGTCCGCTCCGAACTCGCGGCGGAGAACGTCGACCGCGGACGACACCGTGGCGTAGCTCAGGCGGAAACAGCGCGCGCCCGCGACCACCGCAATCAGCCGGTCGAGCTTTTCCGTCGCCGGAACGGCATCGGCGAAGTCCTGCAGGATCAGCTCGCGGAGGATCTCGGCGCGCGACACCGGCTCGAGGCGCGCGCGACGGTGGGCGGGATCGCGCGCGAGCAGCACGAGCCCGGCAATAGGCGCCTCGGTGCCGAGCGGCGCAATTTCGCCGGGACGCAGGCAGGCATACATCAGGCGGTTGCTCGCAGGCCCCTGGCGTTCCGCCAGAAAACGGCGGAAGGCGGCGCTGGCTTCCGCAGGCAGAGGCAGCCGCAGGCGCGGAGCGATGCCGAGCCCTAGCGCGCGATTCCGCTGCGGCTCGAGCGGCAGCACGTCGTCGCACAGCACCTGATGCCCCCGGCGCGCCAGCTCGATCATCAGCGTGCTCTTGCCGGCCCTTCTGATTGAGGGAAAGCAGACGCAGGCGTCGCCGATGCGTGCGGCAGCGGCGTGGAGGCTGAGGTGTTGCGGCCGGGCGGCGAGGAACCAGTCGAACAGGACATCGTGCACATCGCCGATGACCTGCATGGCTGTGCGCGGCGTGCGCTCGCTCCATCTGAGCGGCTGGCTCATGCGCGCCGAATGCCACGTAAAGCCACGGCCCGAGCGCTCGATCAGCACGTCCGCCGCGCTGCCATCGCCCTGCTCCAGCGAGACGTTCCAGCCGGTCAAAATGCGCGCGAAACCCGCGGCCGCCTTCTGTGCCCCGCGGAATGCGATCCGCCAGCCGAAGGCACCGAGGGTGAAGACGTGATCGGGAGGGTGATTCATCCTCTAAGGCGCGTATTCACACCGCACCTGATGCAGAGCGCTACGAATGCGAGCAGGCAACTCCCGCCGCCTGCTCGCCGCGCCCTAGTCTCAACGCGACCGTGAACGGGAGCGCGAACGGCCCGAACGGTTACGGACAGTCGTCGGCTTCAGGCCGGAGGTCGACCGACTGCGAGACCGCGTGCGCGAGCGCGACCGCTCCTCGGCACTGGCCTTGTCCAGGCTCAGCACGGACGGCGCTGCGTATCCAATAGTCGTCGCGAGTCCAAGAATCGGTCTTCGCATCGATCGTCCTTTCCGTCTTACGACCATGATCGCTCACCGCGGAACGTAGCCGCGTGCGATGCAGGTACAGATGGTGCTTAAGCTAGTCAGCAGCCAGAAATGCGGCGCGTCGGTGCGCTGTCAAATGATCGTGTCGTGTAAGGTCCAAAAGCCGCAATGGAGAGTACGGCGCTGGCCAGCGATGATCAGCGGGAGTTCCTGCAGCCGCGATTCGCCGAAAAGTAATACACACGATCAACTCTGATCAATTCGGCACTTTGGCGCATTTTCAAGGCTCCGACGTTTGGCTAAGGAGCCTTATGCTTAACTTCCAAGATTACACCACCACTCCAAACAACGCTTATACCTGCACCTCTCGCACGAGACCTACAAAACAACATGCGCTTATCTTCGGCAGCGCGCCTATTTCTTTAGGTTTGGCGCACGAAAATCTGTCGGGACTCAAGACCGTCGCCATCAACAACGCCTGGCGGATTCGATCTGACATCGACTATGCGATCTACGCGGACGACTTTCCAGAGAACCGGCGCCCGCCGCGATCCTGGTGTCCGGTGCAGATCACCGGCCCCGATTACGCGCCTGCAACAGCGATGGCGGGCGGCGAGCTTCTGTGCGGCGCGACCATGGCGTTCGTGGCCGGCTATTGGGCGTGCGCAAACTTGCGGACTTCCGTGATCGGCTATTACGGCTGCGACATGGTCTATGACACGCCCGGGAATACGCACTTCTATGGCACCGGCAGCCCCGACCCGCTTCGCGAGCACCTTTCTCTGAGAAGCCTTGAAGCGAAGGCAATGCGCCTCTTCTGCTGGGGGTTGAAACGCGGAATCCTGATCGTCAACTGCTCGCCTAGCGAGAAGAGCCGCCTCGTCTTTCCGCGGGTGCCGCTCTCCGAGCTCACGAGCGTTTCCCCCGACTTCGAGTGCTGGGCGGATCTGCTCAGTCGCGCGCGGCGCATTTTCGAGCTGGAGAAGCAGCCGCCGTTCAGCCAATTCCGCCGCGACACTCTCGACCGCCCAGAGACACAAGCCTGCCGGGACATCATCGATGAGCTCGATGGCTATTGGCTTGAGCTCATACCACTGATGACCGAGATCGCAGCCGACGCGGGGAGCTTTTCGCAGTCACAACTTGCTCTGTAGCCTGAGCCGGTCAGAGGGAACCCTCTCGTTCCGGCTACCAAGTTGTCGAGCTGGACCTGCAGTTCTGATGTGTTGGCAGCAAATGCCGGACACGCTGACGCGAGCGCGGGTCCGGCCTTGCGCCGAGCTTGTGGCTCCTTCACCGCGAGCACGAACAGTACCTCGACGCATGGGCCCAAACGGCCGCTGAGCGCGTTGGTGCGAGCGCGCCCCTTACCGCGTTCAACCATCGGAAACAGGGCGAACTCATCGGAGCCAGGCCATGACCGACAGCACCACAGCCGAACTAAGAAAACCGAATCTTGTGGGCATCAATCATATCGCCCTCGAGGTGGGCAGCATCGACGAGGCGCTTACCTTCTATGGCAGCATCTTCTCCTTCAAGCTGCGCGGCCGCGGCCAACACAGCGCGTTCATCGACATGGGCGATCAGTTCATCGCCTTGATGGAGAGCCCGGCGCCTGCGGGCGACAAGGAGCGGCACTTCGGCCTCGTCGTCGACGACCGTTCGGCCGTGCGGCAGCTCGCCGAGGCCGCCGGCGCGAAGGTTCTGCCAGGGCGGTTCCTCGATTTTCTCGATCCCTGGGGTAACCGGGTGCAGGTCGTGGAATACAGCGATATTCAGTTCACCAAAGCGCCGCAGGTCTTGAGTGCCATGGGCCTCGATCTCGAGAAGAGCGATAAGGCGTTGAAGGAGCTCGCGGAAAAGGGCATGACGTTCTAGGGGACCATCGATGACAATCCTGACCCATGGCGAAACGTAGCGCCGGCCTCCTGCTCTATCGGCTGAAGAACGGCCAGCCCGAGGTGCTCCTCGTCCACCCCGGCGGGCCCTATTGGGCGAAGAAGGACGATGGGGCCTGGTCCATTCCGAAAGGCGAGTACACGGAGGGCGAGGAACCGCTTGCCGCCGCCCGTCGCGAGTTCGAAGAGGAGACGGGCATCTGCCCGGAAGGTGAGGCCATCCCCCTTGGCACCATCCGCCAGCCTGGCGGCAAGCTCGTCACGGCATTTGCAATGGAAGGAGACTTGGACGCTTCCGCCATCCGCAGCAATACATTTGGCATGGAATGGCCGCCGCGCTCCGGCCGGATGCAAACTTTTCCGGAGGTGGATCGCGCTGGCTGGTTCGGGAAGGAAGAAGCCGAGCGGAAGATCCTGCGGGGGCAGTTGCCCATTCTGCGTGCACTCTGGGAACGCTTGGCTTAAGCGAGCTGTTTTGGGGACGAAAGCACCGGTCCGCACCCATCTCTTACCGCTTCGTCTAATCGTCACTTCGTGATTTGCCAGCCGAAACGAGTTGCAGGATCGTGCGTTCTTCCGCTTACGGATGGAGCCTTTCCAATGTATCGCATACTCCGCATCGCAATGGCTGTTCCGCTGCTGCTGGCGGTAGCAGATGTCACCAACGCCCAAACCACCTCTGACCACGATGCGGTTCGCGCAGCCAACCAGGCGTATTACGAAGCCCTTTCAGCGCGCGACATCGAAGCCATGGAAAAGGTCTGGTCGCAATCGGAGGACGACGTGAACGTCGCGCCGCCTATACGGCCTGCTGCCCATGTCGGCTGGCCTGCGATCAAGAAGCAGTACGAGACCTTCTGGGCGACCTTGGACGAGCTGACCGTCTCGATGCAAAATCCGACGATCAGAATCGAAGGAGATGTCGCCTGGGTCTACGGGACGGAACAAGCGAGGCGCAAACCAAAGGGCGGCGAGGTGAGCTCCGGCCCCAATTTCGGAACCAGCATTTTTGTGAAAAGGGATGGTAAATGGCTCATGGTGTTTCACCAAGCCGCTTTGATACCGCAACAAGGGGCAAGTGCCAAGAAATGATGCGCTGCTAATAGCAAAAGGCGTTTCCCGCAATCCAAAAGCGGTCGGGAATAAATCCGCGACCGCCCAGATTTTCTTAATCAAGGAGGGGACGTTGCCTTTCCGGCCGCAATTCTCGTTCAGGCCCCCTCCTGCTGCTTTTGATATTCGGCATCTTTCTCCCGTGCCCGTTGTGCGGCCGGTCGGGCGTTTAGGCGGTCCACGTAGGCCACGAACTCCGGTCGCTCCGGAATAAGGTTGAACATCATCGCCCAGCGGAGCTGTGAGCCGATGATGATGTCAGCAGCGGTGAACTGCTCGCCCAGCAAGTAAGGGTTGGCGGCTCCTGTCGCCTGCGCGAGCACGTTCATCACCGTATCGAACTCGCCGTAGCCGAGCGTCGCGCGCGGCGCACCCTCCTTGCGTGGGAAGGCTCGATCCGTAATAGCGGTCTCGACCACGCTCGGACCGAAAAACATCCATTTGAGATAAGGTCCGCGCCGCGGGTTGCCGATCGGCACGTTCAGCTTCGCCCCGGGGAACTCGTCGGCGAGGTATGTGCAGATCGCAGCAACCTCGGTAACCACCACGTCACGGTGCTTCAGGGCCGGCACTTTCCCCATCGGATTGATCGCCAGATACTCCGGCTTCAGGTTCTCGCCTTTTTTGAAGCTCACCAGATGAACATCGTACGGTTGCCCCAGCTCCTCGAGCATCCAAAGCACGATGGACGACCGCGACGGGCTGGCGTGATAAAGCGTGAGATCGGCCATTCGGTACCTCCTCAAGGTTTCATCAACGCCGTAACGCGCGACTGCGGCGATTCCATGTGATTGAGTAACGCTCCCGCGACTGTTCAGTATGGCGGTCCTGAGACTTTCTTCTCTGCCCTACTATGCGATGCCTCGCGCGCGGACGCGCAATGCAGGAAGGAAAGATGGCAAGAGATTCGCAAGGGCATCGTACCATCCGAGCGGCCGTCATGTGCGGTGCCGGCCGACCCATGACGGTCAAGACACTCCACATTGATGCACCCCGCGACGAGGAGGTGCTTGTTCGCATCGTGGCGAGCGGTATCTGCCGGACTGATATCGACATATGGGAGGCCGGTGGCGTCGAGCCAGCGGTTCTCGGCCACGAGGGTGCTGGGATCGTGGAGGAAATCGGCCGCGCCGTGACGGCCGTAAAGCCCGGCGACCACGTGGTCCTCTCGTACCAATCCTGCGGCCACTGCACGGCGTGCCATACCGGACATCCGACCGACTGCGAGCACTTCTGGGACCTGAATTTCGGATTTCAGCGTCTAGACGGCAGTAGCGCTTATACCGCGGCCCATGTCCGCGGGCATTTTTTCGGCCAGTCGTCCTTCGCGACGCATGTCTTGGCGACTGAGCGGAACATCGTGAAGGTGAGCCGATCCCTGCCGCTCGATGTGTTGGCGCCGCTCGGTTGCGGTTTGCAGACCGGAGCCGGCACCGTGATGAACTCGTTTCGCGTCAAGGCAGGTCAATCCCTTGCCGTCTTCGGCACCGGGACTGTGGGCCTTGCGGCAATCATGGCGGCCCGGATCGTGGGCGCCGATCCAATTATCGGAATCGACATCCGGCCGGAAAGATTGGCGCTTGCGCGCGAACTCGGCACCACGCACGTGATTGACAGTCGCCGAACGGATGTCCCTAAGCGTATCGAACGGATCTGTGGGAAACTCGATTTCGCAATCGATACCACTGATGATCCGGCGCTCATTGCCGCCGCGCAATCCTCCCTCGCCCCCCTTGGGCGTTTGGCAGTGCTAGCAGGCGGCACCGATAGGGAGCTGCCAGAAAACCGAAAAATCCTGGCCATTATTCAAGGAGACTCTATTCCGCAACGGTTCATTCCGCGGCTCATCAGACTTTGGCGGGAAGGAAAATTCCCCTTCGATCGATTGATCCGCTTCTACGCCTTTGAAAATATCAACCGCGCCATTGCTGATGTCGAAAAGGGCAGGACGATCAAGGCAGTGCTGCGCATGCGTTAGCCTGCCTCGCAGAGAGCTTGAGCCGAGGGTGGGAACCTTGATCCCGAGTCACAATTTCCCCTCTCAGCAGTTGGGAGAATCGGCGGCTATGGGCAAGCTGGATGTAAACACTGCGACTCAAGAAGAGCTCGAGCGCATTCATGGCATCGGCGAGGCACGCGCACGCGAGATTATCGAGTATCGGAAAGCGCGCGGAGGCATCCGGCACGTAGAGGAATTGCTCGAGCTGCCGCTGTTTCAAGTGGCCTCACCTGAGGACAGGCAGCTTGTTCTGGATCATGTAACAGTCAATCCGGAGACGCTGCCCGTCCGCATCGAGGGTAAGCTCAATCTCAACGTTGCCGACAAAGATGACCTGGAACAGATCAGGGGTATCGGTCCGCAGCGGGCCGATATCCTGCTCGACTATCGCCGGCGGACAGGCCACTTCCGCAGTCTCGACGAAATCGACAGCTTGCCGAGCTTCAACGAGATGAACCCGGTCGAGCTGGAGGCGATCAAGGCCCACCTCTACATCCAATGACCTCGGCACTTCGTCCGGTCATCACGCACGAACTCGGCAGCACGCAAGACACGGGAACTGACGAGATTAAGCACGTGCGCAAGCGCCGCTGCCGAAGCAACGGCGCTCAAGCTGTTGTAGGTCTCGGCGTCTCGGCTCAGACCGCTTCCCGCAGTGCCCGGCGAGCGGCCGTCACACCAGACCGGCCAGCGTATGCCGCTGCTGCCGCACCGAGGAGCAGGCCTATGAAGCTAACGATGGCTGCGCCCGAAATGGCACCCGCAGCTTGCTCGACCTGCTGCTGTGCAGGTGGTTGCTGCTGGCCCGGCTGCTGCTGTTGCTGCTGCGGGGCACCACCGGCCTGACCGGTAATCTCGCCAAGCGGACCCATCGCCTGCTGCTGCATGCCCGCGCCAAGGATGCCACCCGCTGCGGTCGTCAGCAGGAATGCTATGACCAACGTGGCGCCTGCCCAGGACAAGAGCCCGTGGATCATGCCGTCGCTGCGATCAGCCGAGCCGAGCGTTCGCCCAGCGATCCAACCGCCGATGGCAGCCGCGATGATGCCCGCGATTGTCCACCAAATGCCAAACCCGGTGCCTAGCCACTCCATCCCGGCGCCGGTCCGCGCACCCGCAAGGCCTATGCCGATCCCCAGGAGATTGAGAACCAGGTGCGCAGCGAGAGCTACGATCACGCCCGCAAACACAGCGCCCCATGACAGGCGCCAGCCGGCTGGTGCAACCATGAGATCGGATGTCGGCTCGGTCTCGCGAGTGGATTCGACCGAAGTTGTCCGAGCGGGCGCTGTATGCGTCGTGGAGCTGCGGACCCGCCGATCGTCTTCATGCATAGTCATGATGCGCCTCCAATGTCACGACCTACAACGCACCGGATAAACGCGGCGTTCCGCACAAGTTCCAGGGCTGTAGGTGCGACATCAGGCACGTCGTCGCACTGTCCGCGAGCTGTCTTCTCCTGAGTTATCAGGCGCTTGCCTGCCAGCCGATCCCGGAGCGGGCCTACCACGCCCAGACGCAATTGCCGCGCCGGTTCACGGGTCATGACTTCCACGACTCCTCAGAGCCGTGGTTATAAAAAAGCGGGCGGCTACACGCCGCCCATCTTCACACTCGGTCCAGTCGACGAATTACTGGGTCTTCGTTTCGGATCCCGCAGCCTTGGCGGCTTCCGCGGATTTGGTTGCCGCAGCGGCTATGCCATTGGCGCCGTCTTGACCGGAACCTTCCGTGGACTTCGCCTCAGTCGACGTCTCTGCCGACCGTGTCGGGTTCAAGGCGCAGCGATTCTGGAATTCGGCATTGGCTTTGTTGAGCCTGTCGGCCTTGACCAGGTCGGCCTTCTTCAAACGGTACTTGTTCGCGGCAGCCTTCTCGACCTTCTCGGCCACGCCCTCCTTCATGAGGCCGTCGATCTCAGCCGTCAGCTTGACGCAAGCCGGGTCGATGGCTGGTTGTATAGAGCCAGTGGTGATCGGGCTGCCCAGAAGCGCGCCGTCACCCGAGCAGCCAGCAAGCAGGACGGCCCCGAGCAACAAGGATGCCGGCCCGCGAAATGTCTTGAACATTTGTAAGTACCCCGTTGTGAGTCCGTTTGCTTTAACGCAGCGCACCGGAATCGATCCCCGCTGCCCCTGCTTAGGTGGCAGCTAGAAATGCGGCAAGCGGACTACCCAGGTTACCGACAGATGTCGTTGGCGCGATCAGGGGATCGCTGTGGAGAATCAGGCGCAAGTGTCACCTGGGGCACACTTCGGCAGGCATACAAGGCACGAAATGGCGAACTCTCGCTCGCCATTCCCCAATTGCCCCCCGAATCACACCAGCATGCGGACTGGGTCTTCGATGAGTGCCTTGAACGCGGCAAGCAGCTCAGCGCCTAGGGCCCCGTCGACGACGCGGTGATCGCACGACAGCGTGCAGCTCATCATGGTCGCGATCTCGATGCGGTCGCCGACCACGATCGGCCGCTTCTCGCCCATGCCGACGGCCAAGATGGTTGCATGCGGTGGGTTGATCACCGCATCGAAAGCCCTGATGCCGTACATGCCCAGGTTCGAGATGGACGTGGTGCCACCCTGGTACTCGTGCGGCGCGAGCCGGCGTTTGCGGGCACGCTCGGCGAGATCCCGCATCTCATTGGAAATCTCGGACAGCGATTTCATCTCTGCGTGCCGCACGACAGGCGTGAAAAGTCCACCCTCGATCGCCACCGCCACGCCAATGTCGGAGTACTTGTGACGAAGCGTGCCCTGCTCCGTCCAGGTCGCGTTGGCCGCCGGGACCTGCTGCAGTGCCAAAGCCCACGCCTTGATGACGAAATCGTTAACGGACAGTTTGAACGCCCGCGGCCCCTCTTTCGGCGCAGAGGCGTTGATACGCTCACGGGCCTCGAGCAATGCATCGATCCGGCAATCGATGCTCAGATAAAAGTGCGGAATCGTCTGCTTCGCCAGTGTCAATCGCTCGGCGATGATCCTGCGCATGTTGTCGTGAGGCACCAGCTCGTAGGTGCCCTTTTCGTAGAGCGCCAGGATCTGCTCGTCCGGCATAGCTGGTAGTGCAGCTGGCCTCGGTGCGGCTTCCATAGCGGGCCGCATCGCGATCACCTTGCCTGGCTCAGCTACAGCAGTCTCCACATCTCGCTTGATGATGCGCCCATGCGGCCCCGAGCCCTTGATCGACGCGAGATCGATGCCCGCCTCCCGCGCGAGACGGCGCGCGAGCGGCGACGCGAAGATACGGGCGCCCTCACCGTTCGGCTTGCGCTCGGCCGGGGCTGGTCGTGGGGCAGCAGGCGGCGCAGCGCCCACCGGTGGTCCTGCCTCGACGGCGGCGGCCTGAGGTGCCGGAGATGCTGCTGCGGGTTGAGGCGCCGGGGCCGAAGGTGCAGCAGGCTGCGGAGCAGACGGTGCCGCCTCTGCAACGGACTTCCTCACCTCATCGACGGACTCCCCTTCCTCAGCAATGAGCGCGATCGGCGTGTTCACCTTCACGCCCTCACTGCCTTCGGGTACTAGAATCTTGGCGACCGTCCCCTCGTCGATTGCTTCGACCTCCATGGTCGCCTTGTCCGTCTCGATCTCCGCGACAACCTTACCGGCCGTGATCTTGTCGCCTTCCTTAACCAGCCATTTGGCGAGCTTGCCCTCTTCCATGGTCGGCGACAGAGCGGGCATCAGGATCTGGGTGGGCATGGTGTTGCGGGCCCCTTGATTTAAATCGACCTGATTCGGTGAGTGTAGGCTGAATGCCCGGCACGCGAGTAGCTCGGACGCCGTCAGGGCTCATGCCTCACGAAATGTACAGTACTCGCTTAGCAGCCTCGACCACCTGATCTGCATCGGGCAACGCAAGCCGCTCAAGATTGGCGGCATACGGCATCGGCACATCCGCTCCCGATACTTTGGCCGGCGGCGCGTCGAGATAGTCGAAGGCTTGAATAGCGACCTGAGCACAGATTTCCGAGCCCACGGAGCATACGGGCCAGGACTCTTCAACCGTGACGATCCGATTCGTCTTGCGCACGGATTCGAGAACCGTATCGAGATCGAGCGGACGCAGCGTGCGTAGATCGATCACCTCCGCCTCGATACCTTCCTTCGCCAGCCGTTCGGCGGCATCCAGGGCATAAGTCATGCCGCGCGACCAGGAGACGATCGTGACGTCCTTACCCGGCCGGGCGATGCGCGCCTTGCCGATCGGTACGAGCCAGTCGTCGATTTTCGGTACTGGCCCAGACGTCCCGTAAAGGATCTCGTTTTCGAGGAAAATAATGGGGTTGGGATCGCGAATAGCGCTCTTGAGCAGCCCCTTGGCGTCGGCAGGGTTTGACGGTGCGACGACCTTCAGCCCCGGCACGTGGGCGTACCATGCCGAGTATTCCTGGCTATGCTGGGCAGCCACCCGCGCGGCGGCTCCGTTCGGACCGCGGAACACAATGGAGCAGCCCATCTGCCCGCCGGACATGTAAAGGGTTTTGGCCGCAGAGTTCACGATCTGGTCGATCGCTTGCATCGCGAAATTCCAGGTCATGAACTCGACGATCGGCTTGAGGCCGGCGAAGGCCGCACCCACGCCGATACCGGCGAATCCTTGCTCCGTAATCGGCGTATCGATCACCCGTTTCTCGCCGAACTCGTCGAGCAGCCCCTGGCTCACCTTATAGGCGCCCTGGTACTGCCCAACCTCCTCGCCCATCAGGAATACGTCCGGGTCGCGGCGCATCTCCTCGGCCATGGCGTCGCGCAAAGCTTCGCGCATGGTCTGGGTGATCATCTCCGTGCCTGGTGGAAGATCGATCTCCGGGGCCACCTCGCGCGATGGAGCTACTGCTGGCGAGGGTAGGTCCGGACTGCGGCTCACACCATCGCCAGCCGGCCGTGCCTGGGCCGGAAGGCTCTGGCTGTCAGCCTGCTTAACGTCGCGAGCAGCTTCTGGCGAACCAGGTATCGGCGCGCCCGAATCCTCGCCGTCCTGAAAAATAACTGCGATCGGCGTGTTCACTTTCACGCCTTCGGTGCCCTCCGGAACAAGAATTCGTCCGATCCGGCCCTCGTCCACCGCCTCCACCTCCATGGTCGCCTTGTCCGTCTCGATCTCGGCGATGACCATGCCGGATTTGACCTCGTCCCCTTCTTTGACGAGCCATTTGGCGAGCTTGCCCTCCTCCATGGTCGGGCTCAATGCGGGCATCAGTACTTGAGTGGGCATTTCGACTGGATCTCTGGACTGCACGCTCGATGTCCTCCCCTCCCGGCCTCGAGAGTCCGAGGATCAGCGTAGAAGGCAATTGGCTACAAACACGTCTACAGCTAAGGCTCGGGCGCCCATCGCTACCTCAACACGTCCGTCCACAGCTCTGATGGATCAGGCTCCGGATCATTCTGAGCGAATTCAGCGGCTTCGTTGACGATGCGGCGGATCTCGGCGTCGATTGCCTTCAGCTCCTCCTCCGCAGCCAGCTTTTTCTCGAGCAGACGGGCACGCACACGCTCGATGGGATCACGCTCCTCGCGAACCCGCTGGACCTCCTCGCGTGTGCGGTACTTCGCCGGATCGGACATAGAGTGGCCGCGATACCGGTAGGTCAACATCTCGAGGATGTACGGCCCGTTACCGTCGCGCACCCATTTGGCCGCCTTTTCCCCGGCTGCCTTGACGGCGCGCACATCCATGCCGTCGACCTGCTCGCCCGGGATATCGAACGAGCGTCCGCGCTGCGAAAAGTCCGTGGTGGCCGCAGAGCGTTCGACCGAGGTGCCCATCGCGTATTTGTTGTTCTCGATGATGAACAGCACCGGCAGCCTCCAGAGCTTGGACATGTTGAAGGTCTCGTAGACCTGGCCCTGGTTGGCGGCCCCATCGCCGAAGTAGCAGAAGGTGATATTGTTGTTGCCGCGGTACTTGTTGGCAAATGCGAGCCCTGCGCCGAGCGGGACGTTAGCACCGACAATGCCGTGCCCACCGTAGAAATTCCTCTCTACGGAGAACATGTGCATCGAGCCGCCCTTGCCCTTCGAGTAACCGCTCCGGCGACCCGTCAGCTCGGCCATGACACGCTTGGGATCCATGCCGCAAGCCAACATGTGGCCATGGTCGCGGTAGGTCGTGATGACCTGATCTCCCTCGTGGGCACACATCTGCAGGCCGACGACGACCGCCTCCTGGCCAATGTAGAGATGGCAGAAGCCGCCGATGAAGCCCATGCCGTAAAGCTGACCGGCCTTTTCCTCGAATCGCCGGATCAGTAGCATTTCGCGGTAGGCGTGGAGCTCCTGCTCACGGGTAAGCTCGGGCACATCGGCGCCTGTGCGCTCCTTCTCCGCTACGGCCGCGTCGGCGCCGTTGGCCGGCGTGGCCGATTTCGCCTGCTTGCCGCCAGACGACCCCCGCGCCCTTTCCGCAGGTGCCATGGATCCTCCTGAGCCTTGAAATTCAATGCGGATACGATAGTCCGCGCCAAACCTACACGAGCACACCTGGCTTTGCCAGATGTTGGCCCGGCTGGGAAGCCCTAGGGTGCCGCATCCAGGATTTAAGGCACAGCTTCCCGACCAACGCCTTGACCGACCAGAACGATCCGGTCACCGGGCCGCGCCATCCCAAGGACGCCGATGGCGATCTCCTCGACCATATCGGGATGAGGTGGATCGGGCCGAAGAAGGAGCACGTCGCGAAGCAGCTCGGCCGCGACGGCCTCGAGGTCAGCGATCTCCCGGTCCAGAGCGCGGGAGCGCTCGTGGAGCTGGGACCGTGCCTCGAGGCCGTGCTTGCCCGTGATCGTGTGATGGATGAAGTAGGCAGATACAGATAGGCAGCCAAGCAGTACCAGGAGATGCTGCCGTATCCTCCTCATCCCTCGATCCGGTGATGTGCGACGCAGAACCATCGAGACGTGCTCATTCGCAACGCTCGCTTTCTAGTCCAAGCGCCGTTAAGGGCGGGTAAAGCCATGTTCCGCTTGCTGTGTAGCGGCCTCAGGCCGTTGCGCCCCTCAGCACGCTGCGGCCGGCGTAGCGAGCGACGTCGCCCAGGTCCTCCTCGATGCGGATGAGCTGGTTATATTTTGCGAGGCGGTCGGAACGGCTCAGCGATCCCGTCTTGATCTGGCCGGCGTTCGTGGCGACGGCCAAGTCGGCAATGGTGGCGTCCTCCGTCTCGCCGGAGCGGTGGGAAATGACGGCCGTGTAGGCCGCACGCTGGGCCATAGCGACCGCATCCAATGTTTCCGTCAGTGTGCCGATCTGGTTGACCTTGACCAGAATGGAGTTGCCGACGCCCTCGGCGATGCCTTTTGCCAGCCGCTTCGTGTTGGTGACGAACAGGTCGTCCCCGACCAACTGGCAGCGATCACCCAATTCAGATGTGAGCAGCTTCCAACCCTGCCAGTCATCCTCGGCCATGCCGTCCTCGATTGACACGACCGGATAGCGGCTAACCAGATCGGCGAGGTAACGGGCCATGCCCTCGGAATCGAGCACCTTGCCCTCACCTTCCAGGTTGTACTTCCCGTCCTTGAAGAACTCGGTCGACGCACAGTCGAGAGCCAGCACGACATCGTCGCCCGGCTTATAGCCTGCCTGCTCGATGGCCCGCATGATGAAGCCAAGGGCCTCGTCCGCCGACTGCAGGTTCGGCGCAAAGCCGCCTTCGTCGCCGACATTCGTATTGTGGCCAGCGTCTTTCAAAGCCTTGCGCAGTGTATGGAAGATCTCGGCGCCCATGCGGATTGCGTCGGCGCAGGTCGGCGCCGAAACCGGCATGATCATGAATTCCTGGATGTCGATCGGATTGTCGGCATGGGCGCCGCCATTGACGATGTTCATCATCGGCACCGGCAGCAGGTGGGCACCCGCGCCGCCGATGTACCGGTACAGCGGGAGCGTACAGGCTTCTGCGGCCGCCTTTGCCACGGCCAGTGACACCCCGAGAATCGCGTTGGCTCCGAGCCGCCCCTTGTTCGGCGTGCCATCGAGCTCGATCAGCGTTTGGTCGATGCCCCGTTGATCGGTTGCGTCGCGATCCCGCAGGGCATTGAAGATTTCTCCGTTGACCGCCTCCACGGCCTTCAGCACACCCTTGCCCAGATAGCGGGATGCGTCCCCATCGCGCAGCTCAATCGCCTCGTGCGCACCCGTCGAGGCACCGGACGGCACGGCTGCGCGACCCATCGAGCCGTCCTCCAGCACGACCTCGACCTCGACCGTCGGGTTGCCGCGGCTGTCGAGAATTTCCCGGCCGGTGATATCGATGATGGCTGTCATGAGGACCTCCTGCTCAAGCTCCTAAGAACGACGCGGCAACTCGCGCGCGGGTTCTAACCCACTCGTTTGCATTGACAAGAGCTGCTTGCGTCACTGTGGTTGAGAGGCTATCGCGCGGTTGTCTGCTGCAATGTCCGGAGCAAGCGCCATGAGCGAAGCACGCGAGGCCAGGACCTATACGGGCGGCTGCCACTGCGGAAAGGTCCGTTACGAGGTAGAGACCGCACTCACCCCAGTACTCGATTGCAACTGCTCCATTTGCCAGAAACGCGGCGCCCTGTGGACCTATGTCGAGCCCTCGGCGTTCAAGCTCCTGTCCGGCGAGAATGAACTCACGGACTACCAGTTCAACAAGCGGAGAATTCATCACCTGTTCTGCTCGACCTGCGGCGTTTCCTCCTTCGCCCGCGGTAAAGGCGAGGACGGCGAGGAAGGCATTGCCATCAACGTTCGCTGCCTCGACGGGATCGACCTTGCCAGCCTGAAGCTGACGCCGTTCGACGGCCGGAGCCTGTAGGACAATGCGGGCGCTGGTCCTGTTCTCCGGGGGGCAGGATTCGACGACGTGTCTCGCGTGGGCCCTCTCCCGCTACGAGCACGTGGAGACCGTCGGATTCGCTTACGGCCAGCGTCACGAAGTTGAGTTGATCGCCCGTCGGAGGGTGCTGGAGGGCCTTCGCTCCGGCTTTCCCAATTGGGCGCAGCGGCTGAGCGAGGATCACGTGCTCGATCTGGCCGAGTTCGGGGCCATCAGCGACACGGCTCTGACCCGCGAGGCCGCGATCGAGATGACGGCGGCCGGGTTGCCGTCCACCTTCGTGCCAGGCCGCAACCTGGTGTTCTTCACCTATGCTGCGGCCGTGGGCTATCGCCGGCGTATCCCCGTGCTCGTGGGCGGAATGTGCGAGACGGATTATTCGGGTTATCCGGATTGTCGCAACGATACGCTGCAGACTCTCGCCCGTGCGCTCACTCTCGGCCTCGGCTGGACGGTGACGATCGAGACGCCGCTCATGTGGATCGACAAGGCGGGGACGTGGGCGTTGGCGCACGAGCTGGGCGGCGACCGCCTTGTTGAACTGATCGTTGAAGAGACTCACACCTGCTATCTTGGCGATCGAAGTCAGCGCCACGCGTGGGGCTACGGGTGCGGCTCGTGCCCCGCGTGCGAGCTGCGCCGGAAGGGATGGGATCAATGGCAGACCGCAAAGAGCTGATCCGCGCCGTGGACCTCGCACTCGCGGGTGACTGGGACGCGGCGCACAGGATCGTGCAGGCTTATGAGGACGATTCCGACGCCTGCTGGATCCACGCCGTGTTGCACAAGATCGAGGGCGATGTCAGCAACAGCTGCTATTGGTACGCACGCACCGTCCACTCGTATGAGGCCTATTCAGATCCGCGCCAGGAATTGCAGACAATCAAAGCGGCATTGACTTATTGAGCGGCGCGAAAGGCGAAAGGTGAATAGGTCACACCTCTGCATTCGCCTTTCGCTGTTCCAATAAGGGGCAGTTTTCTGGCATGGCCGCCAGCTTGCGAGCGATAATCGTTGGCGAGTTTCGCTCCAGATAATGGGCGATCGTCTCCACCCGGATTTTCACCGAACCTGCCGGCTTTGTGGAATCAAGCTCCTGAAACGAGAAGAACAGCGTTCCCGAACGCTCCACGATCTGCTGCACCGGCGTGAACGTCGGCTGGTCCATGCCGCATTCGTAGCTGGTGAGACGGATGACACAAGTGATCCAGGGAACGCGCGCGGCAGCCTTGGCACCCCAAAGGATTTCATTCGTATTGGCGCTGTAGGACGACGGCCAAACATCGGAAATATCGAAAGCAGATTTGATGTAGCCCGCACGGATTTCAGGGCCGAACATCCAATCGAGCAGGTCCGGGTCGATCGGGAAATACTGCATCCATAGGATCGGATAACCGTAGGCCTGAAGGTCGGCCTCGATCTCGTGGCCGATACCGGCGTCCATGTGATAGGGCCGGGCGACGACCATCACGCATGGCCGCCCTTCGCGCGCACACCATCCGAGGATGTGGCGGCTGCGGGCGCGCATTTCGCGATTGAAGGCCTCGAGCGTCCGGAAGCCCTGATCGACCGCCTCTCGGACCTCGTCGAATGTCAATCCCGGCAAAATGCCGTCGAATGCCTTGAAGAGCTGTCGCGGCACCTGCAGCGGATCGGCCAGTGAAACGAGTGGTGCCACGTACCGAATGCCCTGCTCGGCGAGGACGTCCTTTTCCTTGAGAAAGCCGGCTTTGATGTTCTCCGGTGCCGCCATCACCCGAGGACAGGCGAGCGAGTCAGCAACATGCCCGTTCAAGAAAGAGGGCATGGAATAGATCATCGGCGAAAAGAGGATGTTGATCTTGCGTTTCTGCCCGAAAATCAGCTCGCCGTAATGGCCGGAGATGCACTTAACCGGGTAGCAGCAATCGACGGTGCCGCGGCCGCTGCCGAATTCACGGCCCTGCTCCTCCGAAGTGTCCGACGAGAAGACCACGCGGCCGACCCCCAGGCTCTCAAAAAATCCGAGCCAGAATTGATGCGTGCTCCAGATATTGAGAACTTTTGGAATGCCGATCCGAAGCTTGGCGCGCTCGGCCCGCTCAGGCTTCTGCCCAAGCCCGTCGGAAGGCCTGTTCGCGAACCATTTCGCCAATATTGGGAAATTCACGGCGCTGCTTCTCCATCTGGGCTTTCACCGCCCGCATCTCGTTGGCGTCCTCCATCAGGCCTTTGGGGCAGGAGTTGCCGCTGATGACGCGCTCCCAACCTTCTTCAACCGGCACCTTGCTCCACGGCCGGCCCTTGGCACCGTCGAGCTTCACGTCGATGAAGGCACGCTTGCAGTTCACCGGACACCAGCGGCAGACGGTGTGCTCGCTCGTGGTGCTGCGATATTCGAGAGATTCGATGAAGTCGAAGCCACGGAAGCGGCTTGGCTTGTTTTCGACGTGCGCATCGATGGCGCATAGGGCCGCGCCGATGGCGCCAGCCTCGCCCGAATAGGGATGGATGAGAATTTCGGCGTCCGGCACTTTGGTCTTGATGAAGTCGATTTGAGCTTTCACCACCGCCATGTTCCGGTGCGTGCCACCCTGCAGCACGAACTTGCGGCCGACGGCGCGCAGGTTCTGTAGTTGCCCAGCGTAGATCCAGACATTGAGCGGCAGCACGGCAGCAAGCGAGGCCATGATCTCCTCGGCCGACCAGCCTTTGCGCTGCTGATTGACGATGTCCGACTGCAAAAAGACGCCGCAGCCCATCGCGAGGCTCGGCATCGCTTTGGCCTGGAATGCCTTATCCGCGTATTCCTCGAGCGGAATGCCGTAGCGCTCCGCAACACCCTGCAAGAAGGCGCCGTTTCCGGAGGAGCATTGTGAATTGAGCCGGAAGTCTGCGACCGTGCCCTGGCGCAGGATCATGATCTTCACGTCAGTGCCGCCGACGTCGCAAATCACATCGGCATTGGGGAAGACGTGCAAGGCAGAGGTGGCATGGGCGACGGTTTCGACGACGCCGATATCGGCTCCGATGATGTCCTTCAGCAAATCTTTTCCATAGCCCGTCAGCGCCATGCCGAGGACCGGACCGCGAGCTTTCTCGCGAATATCCCGGAACAGCGCTTTCGCATCCTCAATCGGATTTCCTTTGGATTGCACATAAACGCTGGCTAGGATCTCCTTTTCAGGGCTCATGACGACAGCCTTGGCTGTCGTGCTGCCGAAATCGCAACCGATGAAAACCGGCCCGTCGGAAGCCTTCGCAGTTTCTATCGTTCCGCAGCTGGCAGTGAACGCCGACTTGATACTTTCGAGATCGTCATTTTCGCGAATGAGAGCCTTGGCCCCGTTCTTCGCTTTTTCCTGGTGCTGGCCTTCCTCGATCCACCAGCGGAGCTTTTCGATGCCCTGATAGAGCCCCACGCCGTCCGCCTCGCCGTCGGCGACCTCAATGCAGCCAAGCGCCGCGTAGTACAGCGCATCGTCCGGCACTTGGATGAGTTCGGCGGGATCGGTGCCTGGCGGCAGAGGACAATTGCGGTCACGCCAAAGATTTGTCAGGTGACGCCGCCACGCCTGTTGCAGGCCCTTGAAGAACATATTCGGCCCACCGAGCAGCAGCACGTGCGGCAACGGCGTATTGCCTTTCGTCAGCGTCGCGAGGTTCTGGTAGACGACTGCCTCGAATAAGCTGGCGATAATCTCTTCGACCGGCACGCCGCTCTTGAGCAACGTATTGGCATCCGCCTCGGCAAAGATCCCACATTTGGAGCTCACCTTGTGCAGGCTCATGCCATCGTAAGGCATGGTGCAGAGTTGCTCGGACGGGATGCGCAGCTTGCGTGCCGTCTTTTCAATAAATGTTCCTGTTCCGCCGCTGCAGGCGGACTGCATGTAAACCTGTTTGGTTTTCCCGGCCGCCGTTTCCGTGAAAAAAATCGTCTTCATGTCCTCGCCTCCGATCTCGGAGACGAAGCGCACTTCCGGGTGCAATTTCTCGACGGTCGCCGCGACAGCAACGACTTCTTGGACGAGCTTGCCGCCGACAAGGGGGGCGATCAGCCCCGCGCCGGAGCCTGTAAAGAAGATACGGTCCCGATTTTGCGTCAGGCCGAGCTCCTGCTCCATGCGCGTCAGGAACTCGATGGCTTTCTCGGCCTGTTTGGTGTTGTGGCGCTGGTAATCGCGCCAGATCACCTGGCCATCCTCGACAACCACCGCCTTGATGGTGGTCGAGCCGACGTCCATGCCGACCGTTTTCATGCGGCGCGCCTCGCGTAAAAGCGATCCGCGACGTGGAGCATCGTGTTGGCGGCCGCGCCGGCGACGCCCATGTGGGGCACACAATAGGTGGCCTTGCGCATAGCGGGATTGGCGTCGAGCACCTTGCGCACGGCTTCCGGGTCGAGCCCGGTTTTCTCCATCACCTTCACGTACTCGCGGACGGCGCGCTTCTTGGCCTCGGTGAGGATCATTTGGCAGCGGGACAGCGCATGCACCTCCGCGTCGCCCTTCACCTCGATCGGCGCGTAAAGCAGATCCGGGTGCTGCCCGAGCACGCCCGCCATTGCACCGATGCTCATGGTGTTCGGCATGCAAGAATAAGGTGACAGCTCGCAGATCATGTGCGCCTTGTTGTGCAGGTGCGCCCAAAGCGCTTTGCCAATCAGCATGTCGCCTTCGCCACCGGAGAGGCGATGGTGGAAATAGGGCGCTGCCAGCCGTCGCAATTCGTATTGGTCCGGAATTTCGTGAGGGATATTTCCCAGGGCCTTACGCATCCTGTTGTAGGTTGCGCGGAAGAGCTTCTGAAAACCCTTCAGCACCCAGATTTTCGCCCGTGCGGTCCGGTCAGCGCCGATCCGGTCCTCCAGCTCCTGAACGTAAAAACGGATCCAGTAGTCGAGCCAAACTACGATCGGCGCCGGATAGACCTCAGCGCCCTCGGATTCGAGCCAGCGGTGAATGTTGTAGTTGGGGTCACCCTCAACCGTCTGGAGATAGAACTCGCCGGTGATCTTCACCACCGGCTTGACCCGCAGTCGATCGACCTCAATGGCTTCGAACTTGCGGTAAACCTCACGCAGCGCTTTGATGAAATAGTCCGTCGTCAAATGCCAAACGAGCGGACCCCACTTTTTCCCCTTGGCTGGCCGCTTGCGGAAGATCTCGCAAAGATAATCTACGCTCTCCCGAACGACGCGATCCGTGCTGCCTGGCTCGACCTCATAAGGCCGCGTTCTGTACTCCATGCTCTGCAGAGCATCCGTACACAGAATGGCCCAGACCATGCCCAGCGTCAGCGGGACGTTGATCTCAAGCCCACCGCCCTTCAGCGCGCCCTGGTCCATCCTGTTCTGGTCGATGAGGAACACCCGGAACGACTCGAAGCCCAGGTTCCGCAAGGCCAGCTCGTAGCTTTGGTGATACTGACCGAAGCGGCACGCCCCACATGAGCCAGCGGTCACGTAGACGTACTTTTCGGCCACAGCCTGATCGCCGATCCGCTTGCCCTCCTCGCGCAAGAAGTTCGCGAGGTTCCCGGTGGTGAAGCTCGTGGGGCAGCATTGTCCGATGTCGGCCAGCTCTCGACCCAGCAAGAGATCATCTCGCGTCGCAACCGGCAATGGGCGGGCCTTATAGCCGAGGTTCTCGAACACGGCTTTCATGACGTGCTCGGCGCGCCAGTGAAGCCCCCCGTATAGGATCTCGACCGACTTGATTTCAGATTTCGTGAGGGGACGCGGCTGGTAAGCGCGATAGTGTTGCTGCTGCAGCGGAGTGGCCATGCGCTACGCTCCGTCCGGAGATCCCGTCGAGACCAGCAACCACTCAGCAGGCCGATTGGTTCCCGAAATTGAGCATCAGCCCTTCGTGTTGTGCGAACAACACGTTCGAGACCAAACGGAAGGTCAAATAATTAAAGAACGAGCTACCGTCCACGGAGTTCGGTTCCGCTCGGGTTCAATCTTGAATTATGAGAGCTATTTGGTTCGGTGTTCGCGAGCCACTGGCACTGTGACGACCTCGCCCTTCGCAACGGTCAAGGCCACTTCACCGCGCTTCAGCCTGAGCGCGTCTTCTCCGAACAGCTCCAGCCGCCATCCGCGCAGGGCCGGGACGTCAGGATCGTCCGCGACTGCGATCCGTTCGAGATCGCTCGTATCTGCTATGAGTTTCGCCGCGACCCGGTTGCGAGCCGCCGCTGCCTTGAGCAGAACACGGAGGAGATCCACCAGCGCTGTCGCCTCCGCTGGCAGGGCTTGACCCGTCGGGATCTGTGGCAGCGTTCTGGGATTGCGCTCAAGACCGCGCTTCACGGCCTCGACGATCTCGCGCGCCCGCGCCGAGCGCGAAAAGCCTTCGCTCAACGTGCGCAGCTCACCGAGCTGCGCCGTGTCAGTCGGGGCCTGGTTGGCAATGTCATAGAGTGCCTCGTCCCGCAGGATGCGTGAGCGCGGCACATCCAGCGTTTGGGCCAGCCTCTCCCGCCAAGCAGCCAACTCGATGAGCACCGCGAACGACCGCCGATTCCTGGCTCGCATCTTGAGACGCTGCCACGCGTCCTCCGGCTTCGTCTCGTACGTTGCCGGATCTAATAGAGTGGCCATCTCCTCGTCGAGCCAATGAGCGCGGCCAGTTCTGTCGAGTTCGCCTTTGAGTTGCAGATAAACCTTTCGCAGATGCGTTACGTCCGCCAAAGCGTAGGCGAGCTGCTTCTGGGTAAGAGGCCGCCGACTCCAGTCGGTAAATCGAGACGTCTTGTCGACATCCTCGTTGGTGAGCTTCTTCACGAGGTTCACGTAGCTCACCGACTCGCCGAAGCCGCAGACCATGGCCGCGACTTGAGTGTCGAATATGGGGTGCGGGACGAGCTTCGCCTTGGCGTAGATGATCTCGATGTCCTGCCGACCGGCGTGGAAGACCTTCACCACGCGTTCGTTCGCCATCAGCTCGTGGAAGGGGCTGAGATCCAATCCCGGCGCAAGCGGATCGACGATAATTTCGTCCTCCGGGCCCGCCATCTGGATAAGGCACAATACGGGCCAGTAGGTCTGCTCGCGCAGGAACTCGGTGTCGATGGCCACAAAGGGGTGCCGGGCAAGTCGGGCACACGCTTCGGCGAGGTCGGAAGTTGAAGTGATAACGCGCATCGGTCGCGCGATATAACCCAGCGCGCAACGGTTGTCGCCTCTCTTGTGAGACGCACCCGCATGTGGTTAATGACGCCGGGGTCAAGACCTCGCCTGCACCATGCCGGCCCAGGCGGGATGGTTGCACGCGGTGAGCCCTGCGCGGCTCGCGGCCCGTCAGCTTGACATCCAACTGGTCACGTGCGCTTCTCCGGCGCCCACTAATCAAAGAGCTCAGGCAGACTTTTCAAATGGCTGAGGATAAGGTGACGAGCCCTTCGGGCGCGGAATCGGCCGGTGGGGCCAGCGGCCACACTGCTCCGGTTCACCGCTACCGCACGCACACCTGCGGAGCACTCCGGAAGAGTGATGTCGGTCGGACGGCGCGGCTGTCCGGCTGGGTGCATCGCGTGCGCGACCACGGCGGCGTGCTGTTCATCGACCTCCGTGACCACTATGGCATCACCCAAGTCGTCGCCGATCCGGACAGCAAGGCGTTCAAGGCAGCTGAGTCCGTGCGTGCCGAATGGGTGATCCGGGTTGATGGCCTCGTTCGCGATCGGCCTGAGGGCACTGTCAACCCGGACCTCGCGACCGGCGAAATCGAGGTGTACGCGAGCGAGATCGAGGTTCTGTCCGAGGCCAAGGAGCTGCCGGTCCCTGTCTTCGGCGAGCCTGACTATCCGGAAGACCTGCGCCTCACCTATCGCTTCCTCGACCTCCGGCGCGAGACGCTGCACAACATCATCATGAAGCGACTCGCGATCACGCGGTCGATCCGCCGGCGCATGCATGAGGCGGGTTTCAACGAGTTCCCGACGCCCATCCTGACGGCGTCGAGCCCCGAGGGCGCGCGCGACTTCCTCGTGCCGAGCCGCATTCATCCCGGCAAGTTCTACGCGCTCCCGCAGGCCCCTCAGCAGTACAAGCAGCTGCTGATGATTTCGGGCTTCGACCGCTATTTCCAGATCGCTCCCTGCTTTCGCGACGAGGATCCGCGCGCCGACCGCCTACCTGGCGAGTTCTACCAGCTCGACGTGGAGATGAGCTTCGTCGAGCAGGAGGACGTGTTCCAGACTATGGAGCCGATCATCCGCGGCGTGTTCGAGGAGTTCGGCGAGGGCAAGCCGGTCACGCCCGTGTTCCCGCGCATCCCCTACGAAGAGGCGATCCGCAAGTACGGCACCGACAAGCCGGACCTGCGCAACCCCATCGAGATGCAGGACGTGACCGAGCACTTCCGCGGCTCTGGCTTCAAGGTTTTCGCCGGCATGATCGAGAAGGACCCTAAGGTCCGCGTCTGGGCCATCCCTGCCCCCGGCGGCGGCAGCCGCGCCTTTTGCGACCGCATGAACTCCTGGGCGCAGGGCGAGGGCCAGCCGGGCCTCGGCTACATCTTCTGGCGCGAGGGCGAGGAAGGAGGAGCCGGCCCCATCGCCAAGAACATCGGGCCGGAACGGGCGGGCGGAATACGCGATCAGATAGGCCTAAAAGTGGGCGATGCCTGCTTCTTCGTAGCGGGTGACCCGGCGCGCTTCTACAAGTTTGCCGGTCTCGCGCGGGATCGTATCGGCCGCGAGCTGAACCTGATCGACGAGAACCGCTACGAGTTTGCCTGGATCGTGGATTTCCCGTTCTTCGAGTGGAACGAGGAAGAGAAGTGCATCGAGTTCGGGCACAATCCGTTCTCGATGCCCCAAGGCGGCAGCGCGGCTCTCGATGCGGCGACCACCGTCGAAGAGCAGCTCAAGATCAAGGCATACCAGTACGACCTTGTCTGTAACGGATACGAGCTGGCCTCTGGCGGCATCCGCAACCACCTCCCCGACACGATGATCAAGGCATTTGGCATCGTGGGGCTCAGTGAGGAGGACGTGAAGAAGCGCTTTGGCGCCCTCTATCGTGCCTTCCAGTACGGCGCGCCTCCGCACGGCGGCATGGCGGCGGGTCTCGAGCGCATGGTCATGCTTCTGACCGGCGTGAAGACCGTGCGCGACGTCGCCATTTTCCCGATGAACCAGCAGGCTGCCGACCTGCTCATGGGCGCCCCGTCTGAGGCGACGCCAAAACAGCTACGGGAACTGCACATTCGGCTGGCTCTGCCGGAGCGGAAGGGGTGAAGGGGCATGAGGTCGTAAATCATGTGTGTGACGACGCGACCTCACCCCAGGGTCATCCCGGCGCTTGTCGCCGGGATCCATTTTTCAGCAGGCGCTGACTCAAGCCGTTAGTTGGATACCGGGGACTAGCCCCGGTATGATTGGCAATCTCGCTAACTGGCGACCATACCTATTCACGCACGTTATGCCGGTACGTGTTCTGTGTTAACCTGCTGCCATGAACGTGCACGCACCGCCACGCATGACTGTTGAGCAGTTCATCGACTGGGCCATGGCTCAGCCGCGAGGGAGGTATGAGCTGTACGGGGGCCGGGTCGTTCAAATGTCGCCGGAGCGCACAGAGCACATTGAAATCAAGGGGAACGCTTACCTCGCCTTGCGCATGGCGGTTCAGAAGAGTCAGAAGAAGTGCCACGTGCTGACTGACGGCGCGACTATAAGAATTGACGGCGAAACGGCCTACGAGCCCGACGCAGTCGTTTACTGCGGAGAAAAGCTGGCTCCAGACACGATCATCATCCCCGAACCTGTGATCGTAGTCGAGGTTACCTCGCCCTCCTCCGAAGCGCGTGATGCCGGCGTAAAGCTGGCCGGTTACTTCAAGCTGCAAAGCCTCATCCATTATCTGATCGTGGACCCGGACGACCGGTTGGTCGTGCACCACAGGCGGCGCGACGACGGGGAGATCGTCACCCGCGTTTTGGAGAGTGGCGACCTCGTGCTGGATCCGCCCGGCCTCACAGTCTCACTCGTAGACATCTTCCCGGCCGAGTAATTGTGGCGGGGCCGATGTCCTGGAGCGCACAGGTCTTCCGCTACTGCGAGCGCGGCTCCGATCCGTCGTTCTGGGCAGAACCTCTCAATGCCGTTACCAACGCTGCCTTCATTGTTGCAGCGCTCCTGGCTGCCATTGCGCTGTGGCGCCAGCGCCCGCCAAAACCACCCCTCGGGATCACCGTCCTCATTGCGCTGGTGTTTACGATCGGCGTCGGGAGCTTCCTGTTCCACACCTTTGCAACCCGCTGGGCAGCGCAGGCAGATGTCATTCCGATCGGCCTCTTCATGTTGGCCTATCTGGGGTACGCGCTTCGCGTCTACCTGAAGCTTGGATGGGTTTGGGTGCTCGCCGGCCTGGCCGCTTTCATCGGAGCACTCCGGATCGCCGACGATATTCAATGTCCTCCCGGTTTCCTCGGCTTGGGATCGGGTGGGTCCTGCTTCAATGGAACGGTGGGATATATCCCGGCCTTCCTAGCCATGGTCGGTATCGGCCTTGTACTTCAGACGAAACACCATCCTGCCGCGAGATACCTGCTGCTCGCGGGCGCTGTGTTCCTGGTTTCGATGGCCTTCCGCACGGTTGATCTCGAGCTGTGCGCGCACACGCGCATTGCGGGCACCGTTGTCGGTACCCATTTCATGTGGCATCTCCTCAACGCGACGACGCTTTATCTGCTGTTGATGGCTGTCGTTCGAGACGGTCGGACGCTTACGCGCGATTGCCACCGCAGCACTTCGGCGTCATAAAGGGCCCGCCCGCGGACGTGGTGGAACCGGTAGACACACAGGACTTAAAATCCTGAGGCAGCAATGCCGTGAGGGTTCGAGTCCCTCCGTCCGCACCAAAATTCACCAGAGGCAAATCAATCACTTCCGGCAGGTGAACTTCGTGCCGTTGGCGGTAACGCCGGTGGCTACATTGCCCTTCCTCGTTACCGGATAGGTACCGCCATGGGAAAATCCTGATAGGTTAATGTACGCGGTGCTACCGCCATTATAGGACGCACTGACAAGTCCTGGTGCGGTGCACTTCCAAGTGGATTTCGATTGGGCCGTAGCCGGTTGCCCGAAACCTGAAACGACGAAAGGCGCAATGAAGACGACAGAAACGAGACCTCTCCGCATAGTTCGTCATCCGAAATTCTAATTCAGGGCACGCTTGACCACTCCCTTACGCTAGTTGTCAGCTGTCGGATCGTCAGTCAGTCTGCTCACAGACGCGCCCTTTTTCATAACAGAGAATCTTGAGCTACCGGTGTCTAAACGCGGTGGAAGCGTTATTTGAGGATCCCGAAAGTCAAGGCCTCTGAGGCGCCTTCCTCGCTTTTCTTTGCCCTGGCGGCAGTTTGTTGTTTCACCTCACATTCAGCAATTGGAAACCAAGATTCACGGCACAACTTTCAGTTGGTTGTCGATCGAGTCCCACCTAAGGACCATGCAGATCGTCCGTACGCGGTGTCGGGGCCCAGCGACACGGCGGCGGGCCTGCGGTGGCGGCTGGGGGGCAGGCAATTGCCCAAAGGGGGCCGCCATCGCTTCAGCTTTCTCAGGCCAACTCCCTGCTCCTAATGATTTGCTCCATTGTTTCATCGGCCGCTTGTTCGCGCTAGGCTAGCGCCTCGCGAGCAAGACGAGGCCAGAAGATGCATTTCGCCCTCACCGAGGAACAATCCGCGATTCAGGACACAGCCCTCACTTTCGCGAGGGAGCGGATCGCCCCTTTCGCCGCGAAGTGGGACGAGGAAAGTCATTTTCCAGTCGACGTCATCCGGGAGACGGCAGAGCTTGGTATGGCGGCCATCTACGTCCCTGCGGAGAAGGGTGGCTCGGGACTGTCGCGACTTGACGGAGCACTCATTTTCGAGGCGCTCGCTTACGGCTGCCCGGCTATCTCCTCCTACATCTCCATCCACAATATGGTTGCGTGGATGGTGGGGCAGTACGGCTCGGGCGAGCAAATCGCAGCATGGATGCCGAAGCTCGCGTCGATGGAATGGCTGGCGAGCTACTGTCTGACTGAACCCGGAGCTGGATCGGATGCAGCGGCGCTCGCGACGCGAGCGGAGCGGAAGGGCGATCGCTACATTCTCAATGGCACGAAGCAATTCATTTCCGGCGCGGGAACGTCGGACTTCTATTTCATCTTCGCCCGGACCGGTGGAGAGGGCGCGTCGGGGATTTCGGCGTTCGTGGTCTTCAAGGATACGCCGGGCCTCTCATTCGGCGCCAACGAGAGAAAGATGGGCTGGAACGCGCAGCCGACCCGACAGGTCATCCTGGAGAACGTCGAAGTACCAGCGTTTCAGCTCGTAGGAGGTGTTGAAGGCAACGGCTTCAAGTACGCCATGAGCGGCCTCGACGGCGGCCGCATCAACATCGGCGCCTGTTCGCTAGGGGCAGCTTGGGCGGCGCTCGACAAGGCTCGCGATTACATGCACGAGCGCAAGGCCTTTGGCCGGCACATCGCCGATTTCCAAGCCCTTCAGTTCAAGATCGCCGACATGGCGACAGACCTCGAGGCCGCACGGCTGATGATTTACCGTGCCGCTGACGCCCTCGATCGCGCCGATCCGCAGGCGACCATGTATTCGGCCATGGCCAAGCGCTATGCCACCGACCTCGGGTTCGAGATCGTCAATCAGGCGTTACAGATCCACGGCGGCTATGGCTACCTGAAGGAGTACGGGCTCGAGAAGCTCGTCCGTGACCTGCGCGTGCACCAGATTCTGGAAGGAACCAACGAAATCATGCGCGTGGTCATCTCCCGCAGGGTGCTCGGCGGAAACAGGGGCTGACATCGCGCCAAACAGCTATCGCCGAAGCGAACCAGCGCGACCTCAGCTGTCGAAGTCCTTGCCGAGCCATTTCTGCTCGGCCCAGCCGACGAGACGCAGAACGATGACGGCAAAAATCGCTGCCAGGGATGCGACCAAATAGAAGCCAATTCCGCAGGCGACGCCGATCGCCCCGGCCAGCCAGATAGCGGCACCCGTCGTCAGCCCCTTGACGTCACCCTGAGATTGGATGATTGCGCCCGCCGCGATGAAGGCCACGCCCGCGGTCACAGCATCCACAATGCGGACAGGATCGGTACGAGCGGCGCTGCCGGGCGCAACGCCAACCTCATGATAGATTTCGATCGTAATGAGCGTGAATGATGCTGCAGCCATGGAGACCAGGATGTGGGTGCGCAGGCCCGCCGGCCTGTTCCTAATCTCGCGCTCTAAGCCGATGATCCCACCCAACAAGATGGCGAGCAGCAGCCGGGAGACGATGATCCATTCGGGAAGCGCGGTGCGAAGGGCATCGCCGGTCACTGATTTCGATCCTTCCACCGAGAGCTGATGCAGCAACGCGGGCGATAGGATGGTCGTTCCATGTAGCCACTGGTGCGCTCGCAAAGTCCCTCGGAGCCATGCAGATGACGCTGGACTGGCCTGCACAGGCCAACTTCGCTCTTCAGTCCGGTTTTGCCTCGATCTGCGGTATGCCTGCCCGATGCGTATGCGAGGCAGTGTGAAGCCGCACGGGCGACAGGCGATGTGAGGCAATGGATAAACCGGCCGACCCAAAGCCAGATGTTTTGCCCACCAATCGCCTTACGGCGATCGGTCTCGTCATGCTTGCCGTCACGATGTTCGCATGCCTCGACGGCACTGCGAAGTACCTGGTTTCGGTCGTGCAGCTGCCAGTCGGCCAGGTCGTCTGGATGCGCTTCTTGAGTCACCTCCTCCTGGCGGTGCTCACATTTGGTCTGCTCAGCGTTCCGCGACTCTTGCGTACGCGCAAGCTCGCACACCAGCTCATACGCTCAGTGTTGATGATGCTTTCGACGCTGCTGAGCATGACTGCGTTGCGCTATCTCCGGCTGGACCAAACGACTACCATCATTTTCCTGGCCCCGCTCACGGTAGCTCTGCTGGCTGGCCCCTTTCTCGGCGAATGGGTGGGCTGGCGGCGCCTTATTGCAATCCTGACGGGGTTCATTGGCATTCTAGTTACCATCCGGCCCGGCTTCGCGGCGTTTCACCCTGCATTCCTCTTGGCGCTCGGATGCATGCTCTCCTACTCACTGTATATTCTTCTCACGCGCTATCTCGCCGCTTACGACACATCCGAGGTTACACTGCTTTATTCAACCCTCGTTGGCACGGCCTTGCTGGCGCCGTGGGCAATCGGCGATTGGGTATGGCCGACGAACGCCTTCACGTGGATGGTGCTGATGTCGCTCGGGTTTTGGGGCGGCCTGGGCCACTATCTGCTGATCGTCGCCCACCGCTTGGCGCCCGCGCCCACGATCGCACCCTTCATCTACGTTCAGCTCGTGGCCGTGACCGTGATCGGCTATCTCGTCTTTGGCGATCTGCCCGACGTGTGGACGATCACAGGCTCAGCCATCATCGTGGCATCGGGGATTTACCTGTTGCGAAGGGAGCAGACGGTGGAAGCCGAGAGATCGTGAAATCTCGCCAGACTTATTTCACAGCGACTTCTGCATCTCGCGCACGAACTCGCTCAGACCGAGCAGCCGCTCTCGGCGCAACCGTTCTGCTGCGAGGATCGACCTCAGCCCAGCGACGCTGGTTTCCAGATCGGAATTTATGATGACGTAGTCGTACTCGGCCCAGTGGCTGATCTCGGCAGCGGCATCAGCCATCCGGCGCTGGATCACCTCGGGCGCTTCGCGGCGGGACCTCAGACGCTGCTCCAGCACCTCACCAGAGGGTGGCAGGATGAACACCCGCACAAGGTCCTGCGAGACCTTCTCATTGAGCTGCTGCGCCCCTTGCCAGTCGACATCGAAAAGCACGTCCCGTCCGGCGGCCAGCGCCCGCTCGACCGGCGATCGCGGCGTGCCGTAGAAATTGTCAAAGACGCGCGCCCATTCGAGCAGCTCCCCCGCATCCCGCATGCGACGAAACTCCGACTCGCTGACAAAATAGTAATCCTTCCCCTCCTCCTCGCCAGGACGCGGCTTGCGAGTCGTGACCGATACGGACATTTCGATCCCGCTTTCGGAGGCGAGCAGGCGACGGGCGAGCGTGGTCTTGCCGGCGCCCGACGGCGACGACAAGACCAGCATGATGCCACGGCGCTCGATGGTCGGCGAATGCACGGCGTCACTCGATGTTCTGAATTTGCTCACGCATCTGCTCGATCAACGCCTTGAGCTGCAGGCCCATCCGCGTGATGTCCCCGTCATTGGCCTTCGAGCACAGCGTGTTCGCCTCACGATTGAACTCCTGCGACAGAAAGTCGAGCCTCCGCCCCACGGGTTCGGTCGCGTCGAGCAACTCACGAGCGGCCGCGACATGAACGCGGAGACGTTGCAGCTCTTCCTCGATGTCGGCTCGGGTCGCAAGCAAGACAGCCTCCTGATGCAGCCGGGCCTCGTCGAACGATGCGGAGGCGTCCATCAGTCTCGCCACTTGCTCACGCAGTCTGGCCTGAATCGCCTCCGGTGTGCGAGCAGGCGAGGCCGCAATGGTCTCAACGATGCGTTCGATTTCCGCGAGAAGGTTCAACAGTACTTCGCGCAACCGCGCTCCTTCCGATGCGCGCGCCGCCTCCACCCCTCTCAGCGCAGCCTCCAGGCTGGCAAGCATGGCCTCGGTGCGCTCTTCAATCTCCTCCTCACTCTCGGGGACCTCGATCAGCTCGAGCACGCCTTTGACCGCGAGGATGCTATCAACCGACACGCTCTGGCCGCCGACCGCTTCCCGCACGCGCTCCGCTGCTGCCAATACTTGCTGCAAGAGATCCGAGTTCAGCCTGATCTGCGCAGCAGCGCCTTCCTCGCGCTTAACCGACAGCGTGACGGCAACGTTGCCGCGTCTCAGCCGTTTCGCCGCCGCTTCGCGAACGCGTGGCTCGAGCGCCTCATAGCCCGGCGCAAGCTTAAGGCGCAGGTCGAGCCCGCGGCCATTCACGCTGCGCACCTCCCAGTGCCAGCGCGTATGGCCAGCGGCGCCGTCCGCGCGCGCGAAGCCGGTCATGCTCTTGAGCGTCATCGGGTACCTAAGCCGCGGGCGCCAGCTGGCTCCGCGTGAATCGTCAATTGATGCGCGGGGACACTAGCTGCTTGGCCACTCGCCGACAAGCAACACGGGGCCGCGCCCCGTCTTGATTGCTGGTCTTACCTTACCGCTTGGGCTTTCTGATCGGAAGCGGTGGTCTGGCGTCATCCGCATCGCCGCCCTCCGCCATTGCGGCAGCGGGAGCAGCTTCTACCGGTTGATTGGCCGGAACTTCTGCGTCGCTGGCCGCCAATGTCTTCGCCTTCGCGGCCTCCGCCTGTTTGGCGCGAATCTCCCGCTCGATTTTCCGCCACTTCGCGACGGCGACGTTGTGCTCCTCCAACGTCTGCGAAAACACGCTGGAACCGGAACCGCTCGCGACGAAGTAGAGATAGTTGGTCTGCGAAGGATTGAGGACAGCCTGGATCGCCTCGCGTCCCGGGTTGCAGATAGGCGTCGGCGGGAGTCCGCTGATCTGGTAAGTGTTGTGACTGGTCCTCCGCTGGATCTCGCTTCGGTAAATCGGGCGTCCCCAGTTCACCTGTCCGCCCTCGAGCCCGTAGAGAATGGTGGGGTCAGACTGTAGAGGCATCCCGCGGCGCAGCCGATTGATGAATACCGACGCGATGTCCTCCAACTTGTCGTTGCGACCCGCCTCCCTCTGGACGATGGATGCGAGGATCACTGCTTCCTCGACAGTCTCGAACGGCAGATCGGGCTGACGCGCCTCCCAAGCCGCCGCCAGGAACTTGTCCCTCTGCGTCTGCATGAGGTCGATCACTTCCTGGCGGGTCGTTCCGCGGGGCACGAAATAAGTGTCAGGCAATAGTGTGCCTTCCTCCGGAACCGCCAGGATATCGCCAGTCAAACTCTGATCTGCCTTGATCCGCTCGACGATCTGATAGCTGGTCAGCCCCTCGGGAATTGTCAGCCGTAGGAGAGCGACTTTGCCTTCGCTGAGGAGGTTCGCCACCTCACGCATACTGATGGATGGTTTCAGCTCGTACTCGCCGGCCTTGAGATTGAGAGATTCCCCGCCAAACCAGCCGGACACCTGGCGTGCCAAGTAGTACGCAACGAAGATGTGCTCGCTTGAAATGAGCCCTTCCCGCTCGAGTCGTCGGGCGATATCGCGCGCGCCTTCGCCCCGGCGGATGACCACGGTCCGGGCCTCCTGCAGCGGGCCTGCTTTGTCCAACTCCGACGAGACCCAGAACACGCCGCCCGCGGCCACTGCAAGCGCGAGGAAGCTGAAAGTCAGCAATGCGTTCACGAACCGCAGCGTTGGACCCAACCTTCTTACCTCGCGGCGTGTTCTCGAACCCTTCGGCCTCGAGGGTGCGCGTGTCGGCTCGAGGGCCTCAGCCGGACTGCGCGGCATGACGCCTGGAGGCTGCGTCCGGTGCGTCCGTCGTCGTTCCCTTGGCGGCCGAGCTTTCAGCATCCGCTCGCAGTTCCTCCACCAACCCTAGCGCGACCAAAGGCTGTCTCCCGAATCACGGATCAGTCTACCGAATGGACGGGCTATTCAGGGCTGGCAAGATGATCGAGGAATGTGGCAACAGCAGGCAGCCGACAGCAAGCCCCGTGTGGCTTTGCGGTTACTCCGCCGCCCGCTGATTGGCGCCTCAAGCATCGAGGCGCCGCAGAATTAATGAAGCGTTGGTTCCTCCGAAGCCGAACGAGTTCGACAGGACCGTGTCGATCTGCCGCTTCCGAGGCTTATGTGGAACGAGGTCGATCACGCTATCGACGGAAGGATTGTCCAGGTTCAAAGTCGGTGGGGCCACGTTGTCTCGAATGGCGAGAACACTGAAAATGGCCTCCACCGCCCCGGCTGCACCAAGGAGGTGCCCGATGGCGGATTTCGTCGACGACATCGAGAGCTTCTCCGCCGCGCTGCCGAACAGGCGTTCGACGGCGGCGAGCTCGATCTCGTCGCCCATGGGCGTCGAGGTCCCATGCGCGTTGACGTAGTCGATGTCACTCGGCTCGATGCCGGCCCGCTGGAGAGCAGCCTTCATGCAACGGTAGGCACCGTCGCCATCCTCAGCCGGGGCCGTGATGTGATAGGCGTCGCCCGACAAGCCGTATCCAATGACCTCGGCATAGATCCGCGCGCCGCGAGCACGGGCGTGCTCCAACTCCTCGAGCACGACAATGCCGGCGCCTTCGCCCATGACGAAGCCATCGCGGTCTTTGTCGTAAGGGCGAGATGCCCGCTCCGGCTGATCATTGAAATTCGTCGACAGCGCGCGGCAGGCTGCAAACCCGGCGATCGCTAGTCGGCAGATGGGGCTTTCGGTGCCACCGGCCACCATCACGTCGGCATCACCCAACGCGATCAGTCGCGCGGCATCGCCGATGGCGTGCGCCCCGGTCGAGCATGCAGTAACGACCGCGTGGTTGGGCCCTTTGAGCTGATGCCTGATCGATATCTGCCCTGAGGCCAGATTGATGAGCCGGCCCGGAATGAAGAACGGACTGACCCTGCGCGGCCCTTTTTCCTGAAGCAGAATAGCCGTATCGGCGATGCCCTGAAGCCCGCCAATGCCGGAGCCGATCAGAACCCCGGCGCGCTCCTGCTCCTCGGACGTGCTCGCTTTATAGCCCGCGTCGGCCAATGCCTGATCGGCCGCCGCCATGGCATAGATGATGAAGTCGTCGACCTTGCGCTGCTCCTTCGGCTCCATCCAGTCGTTCGGATTGAATGTGCCGTCCGTCCCATCGCCACGCGGCACTATGCAGGCGATCTGACATGACAGGTCGGAAACGTCGAACGTCTCCACCCGACGCGCGCCGCTTTGGCCGGCCAGCAGCCGAGACCATGTCGCCTCGACGCCGCAACCCAGCGGAGTGACGAGGCCCAAACCTGTGATGACAACCCGTCGCATGCGCAATCCTTCACCGGCGGCGCCCCGGCAGGCCCGGTTACGCCACCGACCGTCTTGCAGAGCCTTTCTGCCACCAAGGGAGCGGCGGCAGATTCACGCTCTCAAGCCGCGTTCGCGTTCTTCTCGAGGAACTTGACCGCGTCGCCAACGGTCAAAATGTGCTCGGCGGCGTCGTCCGGGATCTCACAGCCGAACTCCTCCTCGAAAGCCATGACGAGCTCGACCGTATCGAGGCTGTCCGCACCGAGATCATCGATGAAGGAGGCGTTCTCCGTCACCTTTTCCGCTTCCACGCCGAGGTGCTCGACCACGATCTTTTTCACGCGCTCGGCAACGTCGCTCATAGCATTTCCCTCGTATCGCCAGTTTTTACCTTGAGATCCCTGATTGTCGCCCTGATCAGTTCAATTCGGCCAAGGCGGAGTTTCCGAGCGGGCTACCAGAGTCACGGTGCGATGAAATCGAAATCGCCTGATCTCGGCAGCTTTTTCCCCAGTACTCCTCACGAAAGCAGGCGCTCCTAACACACTTCACATCGCTTTACCAGCTTCGCGATGTCCCTGCCTACAGGTTCCGGGTGACGCTCTAAGCTCTTGCTGTGCAACGGTTTCGCGATCAGACCATGGCCATGCCGCCGTTCACGTGCAGAGTTTGACCGGTCATATAGCGCGCCTCCTCACTTGCTAGGTAGAGGGCTGCGGCAGCGATGTCGTCCGGCTCGCCGAACTTTGCCGCAGGAATGTGCTGAGCTATGGCCTCGACCTGCTTTTCAGTCAGTGCGTCGGTCATAGCCGTCTTAATGAAACCGGGTGCGATGCAATTGGCTGTAATGCCGCGAGAAGCAACCTCGCGAGCCAATGATTTGGTCATACCGATCATGCCTGCTTTAGCCGCAGCGTAATTGCCCTGCCCTGGGTTGCCGATAATGCCAGAAATGGACGTGATGTTGATAATCCGCCCCCACTGGCGGCGCATCATATTACGCAGAGCCGCGCGGCACAGCATGAAGGTGGAGGTGAGATTCACGGCGATCACCTCATCCCACTCTTCGTCCTTCATGCGAACGAAAAGGTTGTCCTTGGTCACGCCGGCGTTGTTGACCAGAATGTCCAGTGTTCCGAGCTTGGCCTCGGCCTCCCCGGCAAGCTTCTGAACTGCGGCGCGATCACTCAGGTCGCACGGAACGATGTGAACCCGCTCTTTGAGCTCATCTGCCAGGGCCTCGAGCCGGTCCATCTTCGTGCCAGAGATCGCGACCGATGCGCCTGCGGCATGCAATTTGCGCGCGATTGCGCCGCCGATGCCTCCGGTTGCACCCGTTACGAGCGCACCTCTGCCGGTCAAACTGAACATTCCGCATCACCTCCCGAGTGCCGCGAGTGCCTCGTCCACGTCCGCAGGCGAGCCGACGGAGACCGCATTGGCGTCTTTCAAAATTCGCTTGATGAGGCCCGTCAACACCTTACCTGCACCGATCTCGTAGAAGTCGCCAACACCGAGCTCACTCATCTTCAGCACCGACTCGCGCCAGCGCACGGTCCCCGTCACCTGCTCGACGAGGCGCTTCTTGATCTCTTCCGGATCGCTGATCGGCTCGGCGAGGACATTGGCAACGACCGGCACCACGGGCCGGCGCACTTCGACTTTGGCCAGCTCTTCGGCCATCACATCAGCCGCGGGCTGCATCAAGGAGCAATGGAACGGAGCGCTCACCGGGAGCGGTATGGCCCGGCGCACGCCGTGTTTGCGGCCGATTTCAGCGACTCGATCGATGGCGGTTTTGTGACCTGAGAGCACGACCTGGGTCGGTTCGTTGTCGTTGGCGATTTGGCAGACATCGCCCTGCGCCGCCTCCGCCGCGACCTTCTCAGCAACGTCGAGTCCCACTCCGAGCAGCGCTGCCATGGCGCCCTGCCCCACCGGCACTGCCTGCTGCATCGCCTTTCCGCGAGCCCGGAGGAGCCTTGCAGCATCACTCACGGATATCGCCCCAGCCGCCGCCAGGGCCGAGTACTCCCCAAGTGAATGTCCCGCGACATAAGCGACCTTGTCAGCGAGCTTGAAGCCTTTTTCGACCTCCAGCACGCGAATCACAGCCATGGAGACGGCCATCAGGGCCGGCTGGGCATTCTCCGTCAGGGTCAGGACGTCCTTAGGGCCTTCCCAGATGATGCGCGACAGCGGCTCGCCCAAGGCGTTGTCCACCTCGTCGAAGACATCTTGCGCCGCCTTGTAGGCCTGGGCGAGTTCCCGGCCCATGCCGACTTCCTGGCTACCCTGGCCGGGGAAGACGAAAGCCACCGCCATGAATGCTGCCGCCCCTGCTCCTGCTGGCGAGTCGTGAGTAACGGATGGCCCATACGGCACAGCGCGCCATTCGCCATTCACCATTCACTCTTCGCCGTTCGCTATTTCCCGCGCTTTAGGCACGGCTCAGCCGGTACTGTCAAGCTAACGGGATGAAAGAGGCTTGCAGTGCTCGCCGGTTCGCGTATAAGGAGCGCGTTCCGAAGCCATTCCGGTTGGAGGCTGAACGGCGGGCGTGCCCTGGTTCCTGGGGCATGCTTCGGGATTGGATCCCGTGCCGCCGGTGTCTCCGCTCTTTGAGGTCGTCTTTGAGGCCTTTCGTACCGCTGATTCGCGGTTTGAACCGGCCTTAAAAGGGGCTCTGCGCCGGAATGGACAACTTGAGAAGAAAGGCAAAAATCTTCATGCCACTTTACGAGCATGTTTTCCTGGCGCGCCAGGAGGTCTCGCCTCAACAGGTGGAGGCGATGATCGACGAGTTCGGCCAGATCATCAAGGATGGCGGCGGTAAGGTCGGGAAGACCGAGTACTGGGGGCTCAAGACCCTCGCCTACAAGATTAAGAAGAGCCGCAAGGCCCATTATGCGCTGATGAACATCGAGGCGTCCCCTGACGTGGTGGCCGAGATGGAGCGGCGCATGAGACTGTCCACCGATGTCCTGCGGTTTCTGACGCTGCGCGTGGACGAGCATGAGACCGAGCCGTCCGTCCAGATGCGGAAGGGTGACGACCGGCGTGACGGTCGGGGCGGCTCACGCGGCCAGCGCGCCGAAGGTGCCTCCACGTTCCGTGCTCGGGCGACCGCGGCCAAGACCGAGCAAGAAGCTGAGTCGGAGGAGTAAGCCATGGCTGACGTATCGGTTGCCGGTCCCCGCCGACCTTTTCAGCGCCGCCGTAAGACGTGCCCGTTCTCCGGGCAGAACGCGCCGAAGATCGATTACAAGGATGTCCGCCTGCTCGGGCGGTTCATCTCCGAGCGCGGCAAGATCGTGCCAAGCCGCATAACAGCGGTTTCGGCGAAGAAGCAGCGGGAGCTTGCTCGGGCTATCAAGCGGGCGCGCTTCCTCGGGCTTCTGCCCTATGTTTTGAAGTAGGCTCTAGGAGCCAGCGGCCTGCCTGCGGAAGCCCGCGGGCGGGACCGTTTGAGAAGGACACGTGGTTGAGGCACGCCTCGGATAATGCTCGAGGCGACCTCTAACCGCCCAAGTGCGGGACAGCTGGTGCCATGCCTTTTTCCCTCCTGATCGGCCTTGGAGCTGGGCTCGTCTCGGCACTTCTTTTTGCGTCTGCGTCAACGGGCACGCTGCTGGGCCTGCTGGTCCTCGTCTTCCTGACGCCGTTGCCCGTGGCCATCACCGGCCTGGGTTGGGGCTGGCCATCGGCCGCGACAGCCGCAGTCTCGGCACCCATCGTCATCGCTCTTCTCGTCACCCCGCGCGCGGCGCTACTCCACTTGATCGCGCTTGGACTGCCGACCGTGATCCTCTCATATCTGACGCTTCTCAATCGGAGCGTGGTGGTGGATGGGGAGGAACACGTCGAGTGGTATCCGATCGGTCGCATCGTCGCGATCACGTCCGTCATCGCAGGATGCCTCGCCACTCTGGCCCTTCTGTCCACCGCGACTGACATGGAGGGCCTGCGCACCTCCCTGAGGGAAACTCTCGAGAACAGTTTTCTGCGGCAGATCGAAGCCACCCAGCCTGGGGGACAGACGCTGGGCGAGGAAGAGATGGCCACGTTCACCGAGCTGATGGTCGTGAGCTTCGCGGGCGCAATATCGACCGTGTGGATGTCCATCGCGATACTCAATCTCTGGCTCGCCGGACTGGTGACGCGCACCTCGGGCCTTCTCGTTCGGCCCTGGCCGGAACTGTCGAGTATCACCCTACCGCGGCAATTGTCGTTCGCGTTCGCGGCTGCAGTTGTCCTCACATTTCTTCCGGGCTACCCGGGCTTGATCGCCTCCGGGTTTGCCAGCGCATTCGTGCTTGCATTTCTGCTCGTCGGCCTCGCCGTGCTGCACCATGTGACGCGCGGCATGTCCATGCGGGCGCTCATTCTTTTCGCGGTCTATGCCTCTCTCGTTCTTCTGAACCCGTTCAGCGGACTGGCGGTGGCAATGATCGGTCTCGCCGAGCCGATCTCGCCTTTGAAGCGCAAGCTGCCGCCGTCCTGATCATCGTCAGTCAACCACCAGATGCAGAACACGAAGGAGTAGAACAGTCATGCAGGTCATTCTGTTGGAGCGCGTCGGCCGTCTCGGCCAGATGGGAGACGTCGTCAACGTCAAGGACGGCTACGCCCGCAATTTCCTCTTGCCCAAGGGCAAGGCACTTCGGGCCACTAAGGAGAACATGGAGGAGTTCCAGAAGCGCCGGGTGCAGCTCGAAGCCCGCAACCTGGAGCTCAAGAAGGAAGCTGAGGCCGTCGCCGAGAAGCTCAACGGCCAGCAGTTCGCCTCGATTCGTCAGGCCGGCGATACTGGCCAGCTCTATGGCTCTGTCTCGACCCGCGACATCGCCGAGCTGGTGAAGGAGGGCGGCTTCACGGTCGACCGCACGCAAGTCATCCTCGACCGGCCGATCAAAACGCTCGGGCTGCACGAGGTGCGGATCTCCCTTCATCCCGAGGTGGAGGTCAAGATCGTCATCAACGTCGCCCGCTCCGAGGAGGAGGCTGAGCGGCAGGCCCGCGGCGAGGACGTGACCGTTGTCCGCGAGGAGCGGATGGAGTTGGAGACGTTCAATCCTGAAGCCGTATTCGAAGAGGCTGCCGAGGCGGAAACCGGTGGCGAAGAGGGTCGGCCTGCATAAGGCCGGCCACTGAGCTCAGTCCGCTGCCCTGTTCCGCTCAATGTGTTGCAGCAGCACGTGAAACACGTCTTGCTGTACCCGGCGGAAGTAGGCACTCTTTCACCCGCCAAGAGTTAGGAGCTGCATGTAGACGCGTCGCTAAGCCCAGGAGGCCCCGCCATGTTCTGGCCACTGGAAACCATACTTCGCCGGGTCGTCGTCAGCGGCACACTCAAGGTCACTGACGCGAAGGGGCAAGTCTATCGGTTTGGAGATGGGTCCGGCGCCGAGGTGGCCATTCGATTTGCTGACGGGGCCGCCGAATTGGCGGTCGCCTGGGACCCCGAGCTTGCTCTCGGCGAGACCTACATGCAGGGCCGGCTGATCGTCGAGCAGGGTAGCATCTACGATCTGCTGGAGTTGCTGATGCGCAACACGGCTGCGCAGACACCTCCAGCATGGCTGCGCTGGTTCGATGCGTCGCGACGTTTGGGCCGACGGCTGCAGCAGTTCAATCCGCGTGGCCGCGCCCGGCGCAACGTGGCCCACCACTATGACATCGATGGGGCCATCTACGACTTGTTCCTCGACCCGGACCGCCAATACTCATGTGCCTACTTCCTGCCCGGTGTCGATCTTGCTGGTGCTCAGCATGCCAAAAAGGTGCATCTTGCCTCCAAGATGGCGCTGAACCCGGGCCATAGAGTTCTCGACATTGGCTCGGGCTGGGGCGGACTGGGGCTCTGGCTCGCGACCAACACCGGCTGCCGAGTGAAGGGAGTGACGCTCAGCACCGAGCAGCTCGCTGTCGCGCAGGAGCGTGCGCGCAAGCAGGGGCTCTCCTCCGTCGTAGAATTCGCGTTGGAGGATTACCGCGAGGTGACGGGCACGTTCGACCGCATCGTGTCGGTCGGCATGTTCGAGCACGTCGGCGTAAACCACTACGGAGCTTTCTTCCGGCGAATCAACGAGCTGCTCGATGACGACGGCGTAGCGGTGCTGCACTCGATCGGCCGCTCAGATGGCCCGGGGTACACGAATCCATTCATCGCCAAATACATATTCCCTGGGGGCTATATCCCGGCGCTGTCGGAGGTTCTCCCGGCCATAGAGCGCGCTGGGCTGATCGTGTCGGACATCGAGATCCTGCGCTTGCACTACGCGGAGACGCTCAAAGCCTGGCGCGAGCGGTTCATGGCCCGCCGGAACGAGGCAGTTGCGCTCAAAGGCGAGGAGTTCTGCCGCATGTGGGAATTCTACCTCGCCGGCTCTGAAGCGGCGTTCCGGTACCAAGGGCTCATGGTGTTCCAGATTCAGGTGGTGAAGCGCATCGACGCGCTACCGATCACCCGCGATTACATGTTCGAGGCGGCACAACGGTTGAGCAAGGCTGCCGGTCCCTCCAAACCCGCTCGTCTTGCCGGCGAGTAGCTATGCATCTCCGCGCCAAATTTTCGTAGTCTGTTGTTGGACCATTGGCCGATTCGCATCGTAGCAAGCGCGTTCGGCGGCCAGTGTGCATTGCGGGGATGGCCCGTCCCGGGGGACAGTTACCAGAGCTGATCCGGGGCGCGATCTGGTAGCTTCGCGCGCATGACGAAATCAGCCCTCCTCCCATCCGACAAGCTTCGCGCTCAGGCGGCGGCCGACGAGCCACTGGAGTTCCGTCAGCCGCCCCACAACATCGAGGCCGAGCAGGCCCTGCTCGGAGCCATTCTGATCAACAACGAGGCTATGGACCGGGTCGCCGGGTTCCTCGAGCCTCACCACTTCTATGACCCCATCCACCAGCAAATTTTCGAAGTCGCGGCGAAGCTGATCCAGGCCGGCAAGCAGGCGACGCCGATCACTCTGCGCACCTTCTTCGAGAACGCGGAGCCGATCGACGATGATCTGACTGTCCCGCAGTACCTGGGGCGGCTGGCTGCCAACGCGACCACCATCATCAACGCGGCGGACTACGGCCGCACCATTTACGATCTCGCGATCCGCCGGGCGTTGATCTCGATCGGGGAGGACTTGGTCAACACGGCCTACGACAGCCCCGTCGACTTTCCGCCCGAGCAGCAGATCGAGGAGGCGGAAAATCGGCTCTACGAGCTCGCCGAGAGTGGCAAATACGGGCAAGGCTTCCTGACGTTCGGGCAGGCCCTGACCCAGGCCATCGACATGGCCAACGCTGCCTACCAGCGCGAAGGGCACCTGTCGGGCCTTTCGACCGGGCTCGTGGACCTCGACGCCAAGCTGGGCGGCCTTCAGAACTCTGACCTAATCATTCTCGCCGGCCGCCCCTCTATGGGGAAGACAGCCCTTGCCACCAACATTGCCTACAACGTCGCCAAAGCGTACCGGGCGGAAAGGCTGCCGGACGGTACCGAAAAGGTGCTGGACGGCGGCGTGGTCGGCTTCTTCTCCCTCGAGATGTCGGCAGAACAGCTCGCCACGCGCATTCTCTCCGAGCAGGCGGAAATCTCTTCCGAGAAGATCCGCCGCGGAATGATTACGGAGGACGAGTTCCGGCGGCTGGTGCGGGTCAGCCAGGAGATGTCCCAGATCCCGCTGTTCATCGACCAGACCGGCGGCATCTCGGTCGCCCAGCTCGCCGCCCGTGCCCGAAAGCTCAAACGCCAGCATGGGCTCGGCCTGCTGGTGGTCGACTACCTGCAGCTCCTCACCGGCTCGTCGCGCCGCGCCGCCGAGGGACGCGTTCAGGAGGTCTCAGAAATCACAACGAGCCTCAAGGCTTTGGCCAAGGAGCTCAATGTGCCGATCCTCGCGCTGTCCCAGCTCTCACGTGCGGTGGAACAGCGCGAGGACAAGCGGCCGCAGCTCGCGGACTTGCGCGAGTCGGGCTCGATCGAGCAAGACGCTGACGTGGTGATGTTCGTCTTCCGCGAGGAGTACTACGTGGAGCGGCGCAAGCCGTCGGAGTCGAACGTCGAGGAGCTGCTCAAGTGGCAGCAGGAAATGGCGCTCGTGCACGGTAAGGCCGAGGTCATAATCGGGAAACAGCGCCATGGCCCCACGGGCACGGTGCAGCTTGCCTTCGAGGCGAACTATACCCGGTTCAGCAACTTGGCACGCGACTACCAGCTTCCCGAGTAACGAATAGGAGCAATTCGGTGGAAATGGACGTGCGCGAAAGACGGACCGAGGAGGATGTGATTCCGCCGGACGCCCGCGCCGTCCTGCGCATCGATCTCGACGCGTTACGCGCGAACTGGCGCAAGCTCAACGAGGCCTCGGGCCAAGCCGAGTGCGCCGCTGTCATCAAGGCCGACGCTTATGGCCTCGGCATTGAGCAGATCTGCCGCGCCCTCACCGAGGAGGGATGCCGAACCTTCTTTGTTGCAACGCTGGACGAAGGCCGCCGCATTCGTTCCGTGCAACCGGGTGCCGTCATTTACGTCCTTGACGGCCTGCTGCCCGGCGCTGCCGAGTACTACTCGGGCTTCGATTTGCGCCCCGCCCTTTCCAGCCTGGAAGAGATCCGCGAGTGGGCCGCCTACTGTCGCGAGCGCGACAGGCGCCTTTCGGCTGCAATTCATATCGACACGGGCATGAACCGGCTGGGTCTGCCGGAAAGGGAAGTGAGTGAGCTGGCACGAAATCCCGATGTGCTGAGGGATTTCAAAGTGTCGCTGATCATGAGCCACCTGGCCTGCGCTGATGTGCCAGCGAGCCCAATGAATGCCGCTCAACGTGAGGCGTTCGAGCGGCTGACGTCGCGGCTGCCACCGGCGCCTCGCAGCCTGGCCAACTCCGGCGGCATCTTCCTCGGGCCCGCCTATCACTACGACCTGGTGCGCCCCGGCATCGTACTTTACGGCGGCCGGGCGCACGAGAACCGGCCCAACCCGATGAAAACCGTCGTCCGGCTCTCCGCCAAGGTGCTGCAAGTCTTCGATGCGGAGCCCGGCAGCACGGTCGGATACGGCGCGACCTACAAGATCGAGAAACCGTCGCGGCTGGCAACCATTGCCTGCGGCTACGCCGATGGCTTCCTCCGAGCATTGAGCGGCCCGACGGGAAATCCGGGTCCGGTCGGCTATATCGGCCCGCACTCGGTGCGCGTCATTGGGCGCGTCTCCATGGACCTCATCACGCTCGACGTCAGCAATGTGCCGGAAGATCAGGTCTATCGTGGCGCCTGGGTGGAGGTTATGGGCGACCGGGTAACACTCGACGACCTCACGGACAGAGCCGGCACCATCGGCTACGAGCTGCTGTCGCGACTCGGGCGTCGGGTGCACAGGATCTACCAAGGAGCCGGGACTTGAACCCGAGCCGAACATTTGCTCCGGCCCTTCTTTTAAGGGCTTGGCATCATCGGCCCGTGCCACGGCGTAACCGCATGGCCCGAACGACACGCCAAAATCGCTGTGCAATGGCAATTGGATAGAGCTGATGGCCAAGCCCGCCAGAGCGACGTTCGTCTGCCAAAACTGCGGCGCCGTCTTCAGCCGCTGGACCGGCAAGTGTGCAAGCTGCGAGGAGTGGAACACGCTCGTCGAGGAGAGTGACGTTGGCGCGTCTCCGCCCGGAACCGGTCTGGCTGGCCTCTCGCGCGGCCGCGCCGTGGCTCTTGAGTCGCTTTCCGGGTCGACCCAGACGGTTCAGCGCCTACCGACCGGCATCACGGAGCTCGATCGCGTAACCGGCGGCGGGATCGTGCCCGGTTCCGCCCTGCTCATCGGCGGCGAGCCGGGAATCGGCAAATCGACACTGCTGTTGCAGGTCGCAGCGTCTCTCGGCACAGCGGGTCAGCGCGTCGTCTACTTCTCGGGTGAAGAAGCCGTCGCGCAGGTGCGTTTGCGGGCCGAACGGCTCGGGTTGGCAGGAGCGCCGGTGGCGCTCGCCTCGGAAACCAACCTGGGCAACATCCTGGCCACGCTTTCGGAGGGTCGGCGGCCCGATCTGGTCGTCATCGACTCCATCCAGACGCTTTGGGCCGAGGCGCTCGAAGCAGCCCCCGGCACCGTAAGCCAGGTTCGCGCCGCAACGCAGGCGCTGATTCGCTTCGCCAAATCTCAAGGCAGCGCATTGATGCTCGTCGGCCATGTCACCAAAGAGGGCCAGATCGCCGGACCCAAGGTGGTCGAGCACATGGTCGACACGGTCCTCTACTTCGAGGGCGACCGCGGCCACCCGTTCCGTATCCTGCGCGCTGTCAAGAACCGGTTCGGCGCCACCGACGAGATCGGCGTGTTCGAGATGGCCGGGCAGGGGCTGAGGGAGGTCGCGAACCCATCCGAGCTGTTCCTTGGCGACCGTGACTCGACGACGCCGGGATCGGCCGTCTTCGCTGGGATCGAAGGCACGCGGCCATTGCTCGTCGAAATCCAGGCGCTGGTTGCACCATCCACCCTCGGCACCCCGCGCCGCGCCGTTGTCGGCTGGGATGCGAGCCGTCTGGCCATGCTGCTCGCGGTGCTCGATGCACGCTGCGGCGTCAGCTTCGGGCAGAACGACGTCTACCTGAATGTCGCTGGCGGGCTGAAGATCACCGAGCCCGCGGCCGACCTGGCCGCGGCAGCCGCCCTGCTCTCGTCAATTTCAGGTGTTGCGCTGCCGCAGAATCAGGTTTTCTTCGGCGAGATCAGCCTTTCCGGTGCGGTTCGGGCCGCGGCTCACATGACCACAAGGCTGAAGGAGGCGCAGAAGCTGGGCTTCCGGCACGCCGTATTGCCCCAAGCTGGCGAGGTGGACGAAACGGCGTTGACGCTTTCTTTGGAGCGTATCCCTCATCTGAAGAGACTTGCAGAGCAACTTGCGCCGTGCAACTGAGATTGCGGGGAAGATCCCGCATGCCTGAAGAGTACTTGGGGGAGCCTCGACCATGATCGGGCCGCTGACTTATCTGGACGCCGGCCTCTTGGCCATCTGCTTCTTGTCTGGGCTGCTGGCAATGTATCGCGGCCTGACGCGGGAAATCCTGTCGATCCTGTCCTGGCTCGCCGCGGCTGCAGCGGTGCTCTATTTCGTGCTCTTTCACAGGCCATTTGCCGAGGACCTGGCGCAGCAGATCAACGCACCCGTCGCCATCGCCCAGATCGCCGTCGGGGCTGTAATTTTCCTCATTGTCCTGGTGGTGGTGCACCTGATCACCGCGCGGATCTCCGACACGATCCTGGACAGCCGCGTCGGCATGTTCGACCGAATTCTGGGCTTCCTGTTCGGCGTGGTGCGCGGGTTCGTGCTCGTGGTGATCCCCTACATGTTCTACGAGTCGTTCGTGCCCGACCCGCAGCAGCAAGTACCGTGGGTGCGTGAGGCCAAGTCGCTGCCCATGATCCGCAGCACCGGCGAGACGTTCCGCATCATACTTTCGCAATACGTACCCTCGTCGCTGACGGAGCCCGCAAGCTTCGATGAGCAAAGCGCGACGACTATTCCCAAGATTCAAGACGTCGCGCTGTTGTATCCGTCAGAAATTCATATATCAGTCACGCAGACCGGGAGCCTGGCCGATCGCGGATGATGGGCATGGCGCTCGGATGGCGTCATTTTCATCAACGTGGCGGCTCGGAGACTCTCGATGGCGAGCATGGCGGGTTCTGATCTGGTGCTCGACGATCCCCATTGGCTGCGCTACGGCGACGACCGCCTTCGCGAGGAGTGCGGCGTCTTCGGCATCATCGGCCATGATGATGCAGCTGCTCTGACGGCACTCGGGCTTCACGCCCTGCAGCACCGGGGCCAGGAGGCTGCGGGCATCGTCACGTTCGACGGCCAACAGTTCCATTCCGAGCGCCGGATGGGGCAGGTCGGCGACAACTTCAACAAGATCGATGTCATCAAACGGCTACGCGGCCAAATGGCCGTCGGGCATGTCCGCTACTCGACCACGGGCGAGACGGTCCTGCGTAACGTGCAGCCGCTCTTCGCCGATTTCGAAAGTGGCGGCTTCGCCGTTGGCCACAATGGCAACCTGACCAATGCCCTGACGCTCCGTCGCGAGCTCGTCCAGTCGGGGGCCATTTTCCAGTCGACCTCGGATACGGAGGTCTTGCTCCACCTCATCGCCCGCTCTCAAAAGCGGCGAATCGTCGAGCGCCTTGTCGAAGCCCTGCGCCAGATCGAGGGCGCCTATGCCTTCGTGTGTCTGACCAATGACATGCTCATCGGCGCGCGCGATCCCATTGGCCTCCGCCCGCTTGTAATCGGTCGCCTTGGGCCAGCCTACGTGCTCGCGTCCGAGACGTGCGCACTCGATATCGTCGGCGCCGAGTTCGTACGTGAGGTTGAGAACGGCGAGGTGGTGGTAATCACGGCGGAGAACGGTCTCGAGAGCCACCGCCCATTCCCCATGCGCCCGGCCCGGCCCTGCATCTTCGAGTATATTTATTTCGCCCGCCCCGATTCCATCGTCGGCGGGCGAAATGTTTACGAGGTACGCAAACGGATGGGCTTCGAGCTGGCCCAGGAGGCTCCGGCCGAGGCTGACGTCGTTGTGCCCGTGCCCGACTCCGGCGTCCCCGCGGCCATCGGCTATGCCCAGGCCTCGGCATTGCCTTTCGAGCTCGGCATTATCCGAAACCACTATGTCGGCCGAACCTTCATCGAGCCGGAGCAGCGCATCCGCCAGCTTGGCGTCAAGCTGAAGCATTCGGCCAATTCCTCTGCTGTCCGCGGCAAGCGCATCGTGTTGATCGACGACAGCATCGTGCGTGGGACGACCTCGAAGAAGATCGTCAACATGATGCGCGAAGCAGGTGCACGTGAGGTGCACATGCGTATCGCCTCCCCCGAGATCAAATACGGCGACTATTACGGAATCGATACGCCGTCGCGGAAAGAGCTGTTGGCGGCAAGTCTCTCGCTCGAGGAGATGTGCGCGTTCATCGGCGCCGATTCGCTGCAGTTCCTTTCCGTTGATGGGCTCTATCGCGCCATGGGCTACGACGGGCGGGACAACATCAATCCGCAATTCAGCGACCATTGCTTCACCGGCGACTACCCGACCGAGCTGACCGACCTGAATGGTGGCTCCCTGCCACGCCAGTTGTCGCTGCTGGCCGAAGCGCGTTGATCCGACGTAGCTGTTCGCCGCGTCAGACTTGCACCGCGCGATTCGGATATGATCTCCTTCAACTGGGAGCGGTGTGCGCTTGCACGGGAGTGATTGCGCATCTGATCGGGAACACGGGAGGCCACAATGGTTGGGAAGCGCTGCCTGGCCGCAATGATTTTCGTTCTGGGCACAGCTGGCGCCGCGGATCAGAGCTTCGCAGGCCGCATCCATACTGGGGATGAGACCGGAACATTGCACGCGCGCTTCTGCCCGGAGCTGGTCTCGATTCTTGCCCAATCAGAACTCGCCTACACGTGCCAGACCTCGACGGGAACGGCTGCGAACGTGCGAGAGGTGACGGCATCTCCGTCCGAGCTGGGCTACGGCCAACTCGATATCTTCGCTAGTGAGCTAGCAAACCTGAACGGTGCCGGGGCAATTATTCCGCTTCGCAAGGACGACGCACGCCAGTGCTTATTTGCCGTAACAAAGCGAAGAGACCTGCAGAGTTTCGGCGAGCTGTCGGCGCTCGCTGCCCAGCTCAAATTTCATTTGCCGCCAGAGGACTCCAACAGCTCGGGGACCTTCAAAATTCTGCAGGAAATCGACGCTGCCGGAGTGGGCCAGGCCGCAGCCGTCCAGCACGAGGCAAGCGCTGAGGATGCCATCCGCGCTGCCCTCGCGAGCGAAAACGCCGTCGCGTTTTTCGTGGAGTTTCCGAACCCGAACGATACCCGCTTCGCGTTGGTGCGCGAGCTGGGCGGACATTTCGTGCCCATCATCGATCGAGAAATCCTGCGCCACCACATTGGCGGCGAAAAGATCTACTTCGCCCAGGAAACGCAGGTCTCCAACGCCGAATGGCTCACGAGCGCGCGCAAAGCCGTGACCGCCTGCACGCCGATGGTGCTCTTCACGGGCACCCCCGAGAAGATCACCGATGCCAAGGCCCGACAGGATCACGAGGACATGATCGCCACTGTCCGGGCACTGCGGACGGAAATGCTGCTTCCCCAGGAGAGCACCTTCGCGCGTATCCTTGCCCGCACGAAAGAGCTTTCAGCATCGAGTGCCGAGAAGCTCATGCAGGCCTCCGAGCGAGCCAAGGAGCGGGCAAGACCGTACATCCAGGATGCCAAGGAGGCGACGGATCGGGCAATCGAAGCGGCCAAACCTGCCCTCAACAAGGCCAAGGAATATGGTCGCAAGTTCTATGATCAGGCACGGGAGGGGCTGAAAGGCCTGATGGACTCGGAGTCTGACGAGACGGAGCCGCCGGTCGCCCAATCCGAAGAGCCTCGGAACGAGCCGCAGCAATGACGCGCGCTCGTTTGTCTGTTGAATAACCCGGAGCGAGCAAGCTGATGACCAAACGCCTCGAAGGCCGCATTGCACTCATCACGGGAGCCTCGCGCGGAATTGGACGCGCCGTTGCGCTAGCCTTCGCACGCGAAGGCGCGCACGTGGTGCTGCTCGCGAGAACACAGGGGGCGCTCGAGGAGGTCGACGACGAGATCCGTGAGGAAGGCGGCACGGCCACGCTCCTGCCGCTGGACCTGCGAAATGGCGAGAAGCTCGACGGGCTGGGCCCCACGCTCTACCAACGCTGGGGCCGGCTCGACATCCTGGTCGGCAACGCCGGCATCCTTGGACCACTTTCCCCGCTTGGGCACATCACCACGGATGCCTGGATGGATGTCATGAACATTAATCTCAACGCCAATTGGCGTTTGATCCGCACCTGCGATCCGCTTCTGCGCAAATCGGATGCCGGCCGCGCGATCTTCGTCTCATCCGGTGCGTCCTCGGGAAATCACGCGTACTGGGGGCCGTATGCGGTCTCGAAAGCGGGCCTCGAAGCGCTGGTCAAAACCTATGCGCACGAGATCGAGCGAACGTCCGTGCGCGCGAATCTCATCAGCCCAGGGGCGGTCCGCACAGCCATGCGGGCCAAAGCCTATCCAGGCGAAGATCCGCTTAAATTGCCGCCTCCAGAAGAGCTCGCTCCCCTTTTCGTCGAGCTGGCCAGCCCTGACTGCGCGCTCAATGGCGAGATCGTCGATTTCAGGGAATGGAAGGCTGCGCGCGAGCAAAGTGGCGAGTGATATTGGCGTCTCTCAGCCGTTAGCCCAAGCCTTCGAGAAGTCTGCCCTCCCGGCACCGGGTGAACCGGGCAGGCAAAAGGGCGTTTTCCATGCTCCTCGTCTGGCCGACCAAGGAGCGCCCTTTTTTGCGAGCCATTGCGATCATCAATGAGCAGGCCAGCACAGTGCTGGAGCTCGGCTCCGATATCGTGGATGGTTTGGCGAGCCGGTTCCAAGCGCGCGGCCACGAGCTGGAGGTGCAGCTCGTCTCACCGGAGGAGATTGAGAAGGCACTGAAGTCTGCGGCAGTCCGCCCAGAAATCGACGCTGTGATCGTCGGTGGCGGCGATGGTTCGCAAAGTCTCGCTGCATCGCTGTTGGCCGGTTCCGGCAAGGCCTTGGGGGTGCTGCCTCTGGGCACCATGAATCTGCTGGCCCGCGATCTCGATATGCCGTTCGATTTAATGGAGGCAGTCGATGCCCTAGCGGCGTCTCATGTCGACTTCATCGATCTCGGAGACCTCAATGGGCGCACATTCCATTCCTTGGCGGGGCTCGGCTTTCTCGCCCGTATGGCGCGCGAGCGGCAGCGGGCACGTTTTGAAATCCCGTTCGCGCGTTGGCTCGCCTTCGCCTTGGCCCTCTGGCGAGCCATCTCCCGGATCGACCGCATGTTGCTTGAAATCGAAACCGAAAGCGGCAAGCTCGTTCGCCGTTGCTCCGCGGTGCTCGTGACCAACAACATTTATCGCGAGAGCGAGTGGACCCGGGAGCGGATGAAGGACGGCTTACTCGAGGTCCATATCGTGCGCGGCTGGACGTGGTTGCCGTTGGTGAAAGCCGGCTTCGACGTCATGCTGGGCCGTTGGCGCCAGAAAGGGCGCATAGAATCCATTCCGGCACGAGAAATCATCATTTTGCCGCACAGGCGCCGAGTCCCTGTGTCGATCGACGGCGAGGTGGTCCACGAGCGTACGCCTTTGCATTTCGGCGTGAGGCGAGCGGCTTTGAAAGTCTTACGCCCCATAGCGGCACCTGCCTAACGATCCCGGCTCGAAAGAATTAACTTAATCCTGAACATCGTTCATTATTGGACTGACCGATCGCGCACATACCGGGAGCGGGGGGCCGGAGTGTCGTGAAACTTGGACTATTTTCAACGCAGGTCGCTTCGTGGCCGAAGTTTTGGTGCAGATGGAAGCACTGGAGCAGACTATTTGGTTTAAGTCTTCTGGTTGCTGGCTGCACGGCTGGCTCTGGGCCGGAGATCCAGTTGGCCTCGTTATCCCACCATCCAGTACCGGTCGAAATGAGCGCGGACTTGACGGCTGTTGCGCCGATCCGCGAGTTCGTGCTCCGGCACGCGCCGTATAAGCAAGTCGCTCCAGAAAGTGGAAATCCAAACACGAGCATCGGCCGCACCCCGGGCTCAGCTTGCGAAGTGATCCGCTTCTTGACCCTGCTCTCGCGCGCGGCCCCCTCCGATGCGCAAGTACTTGCAAAGGCCAAGTCGCTCGCCGATTGGGTTATCAGCCTTCAGCAGACGAACGAGATCAGCCCAGCTTACGGCGGTGTGCCCTCGACACCCGATCTTCCGCCACCCGCCAACCGCTATTTCTATGCCATCGACGCAGGCTTCTGTGGCGCTGCGATGTTCGAGTTGTATGATCTCACGAAGGACGAGAAGTACGCGCGAGCTGGCCTGCGCTTTGCCGATTTCCTTTTGAATTTGCAGAGTGGCCCGCGGCGCCCATACGCGCGGCCTGCCGGAATGGTCGACGGTTTTTGCGAATTCGTCGTCGACGCCGGCCCGAAACCGGCCTGGAACTGCGATCGGCACGTGAAGACACTTTCCGCGTTGCCCGCGCTGCGCCGGGCGTCAACTCACTCCAGCAAGTCTCATTACGAAGCGGCAGCGGCATCGGCGCGCGCGTTTCTCGTGCCCGGGCTTGCTGGCGCCTGGGAGTATGCCGACGCCGCCGCACTTTCTGCGTGCCGCGACCGTGAGTGCCCCAATGTCTGGCGCCGGGTGAAGGGACCTAATGGGGAGCCTGATCACTTCGTTTACGGAGACACGCTCGCTTATGCTCTTCGCGGACTTTTCGAGTACGAAGGCCCCTCCTCGGACGTGCGGAGGCTCTACCAGGAATTCAGCAGCTACCGCGGCAACGATCTCAAGACGCAGAGGTACGACGGCCGCATCGCGTTCGCAGGCTATCTTCATCCGGCCAGCAGATCGCCGGACCCACTGAGCGGCTATTACGACCTCGTCACGCTGGGCATCTTGCACGGCCTGCGGCGTAGCATCAGCCCCGATGACTACGCCGTCGCCGACCGCGTGCTGCGCACCCACCTCGCGGATGCGGCGCAGCTTTCATGGCGGATGGAGATGGACCTCAGCATGCCTGAGAGCGAGTTCGTCGATTTGACGACGCTGGCTAACATCGGAGAGGCTCTGCTCATGCCGGCAGCAGACGCGCAACGTTGAGCAAAGCCCCAAGGTGCCGGCTCAGGTATATTGCCCCCCGCTTGCGAGCACTCCCGCACTGTCGCCGGGAAAGTAGTCCGGTCCCGCCCCGTTCACATTGATGACGCCATTGAGCACCGCCTGATAGCGCGGTCCTGCGGCCGTCCCGGACCAATTCACACCATAGGACGTGATGAGCCCGGTTGACTGCGCATGGGCAAAGCCGAATGAAAAATCCGGAGTGCCGACGATGTCGACCGAACCAAGGGCGTAGAAGATGTGCCCGCCCGCATCGGCATAGAGATGGTGCGGAGCCGCTCCTTCAATGGTGATTTCGCCGCCCAGCATCTCCACGAAGGCACCGTTGTCCGCCCCGATGTGGCGGAAGCTGCATGAGCCGAAAGCATTCTTCCCAGTCAGGAAGACAACAGCCCCGTAGCGCGCCCACACGCCCACGTCGCCGCTGATCTTGACGCCTTCGAGCCTTACCTTTGCGCCCGCTCCATCCACCAGGATGGCGTTGGCTCCGCTGACAGCAATCTCGACATTCGCCGGAGCTGTCGGATTGCCGATGATGTTGAGTTGCGACCCGTCGAACATCGCCCGGTTGATCCAACCGCCGCTCGAGTAAGTGCCATCTGCAAGCTGAATCGTCACCGCATGGCCCGCCGGATCGACATTTAGGGCGGAGTCGATAGCCTTCTGGATCGTCTGAAAGGCAGAGTTCGGGGAAAGCCCGTCGTTGGCGTCGGAGCCGGTGTCGGGATCGACGTAATAGGTCCGGCTCGCGCCAAGCACCTCACGGCGTGGCGTCGAAGGCAGACTGACCCGCCCGCTCGACCTGTCGATGACGATCGCCTCGTGCCAGACGTTGCCGTCGGGGCTGACCTTGAAATGGTAGTCGTCGTCGCCAGCGAGGCCCATCTCGGCGCGCCCTGACCAATTGGTCTGGAACAGGATGGTGCCTGACTCGCTGCTCGCGGCCTTGTTGATCTTCAGCTGATGGCCGCCGCCTTCGTGCGTGAATAGCGAAGCCGGAGCAGCAACCGCGAGCCGGTTCGTGGCATCGGCCGTAGCATTGATGCCGAGCTTCGGGGCCGGATCCACAAGGGCTGCGGGCACCCATGATGCGCCATTCCAGGCAACCAGCAGATCCTCGTCAGCGATCCAGGCTGTCCATCCCTCCCGCGGCGTGTAAAAGGCCCAGGCTCCATCCTGAAATGCGGCGATCTCGTTCTCATGCCCGGACCACGCGCCCGATGCGCCCTCCGCCACGATATAGCGCGCGCCGTCGGCAGGGTCGGCCGGTGGCTCCGGCAGGTCACGATCCTCAACAGCGATGTGAACCAACGCATCGAGCGCGCGGATCGCCTCGTTATGCGTCACGTGCTTTTGTGCTTGCGCGGGAGCGATGTAGGGCAATTTGAGATTGGGCGTCTGGAACATCTCGGGCTTCCTGTTGGCAGTAGCGACCCGAGAAGGATGACTCCGGTCCAGAGCGCGGGGATAAGTTTACAGTGCGCTGAAAACGCAAAGATCGCGCCGATTGGACGAAGGGAAATTACTCGACCGGACGGCACATGAACCAGTTCGGCACCCCGAGCACGTCGACTTGCTTTCTTACTGCAAAACCGAGCGTCTGATAGAAGCCTACGTTCACTTCCAGATCCGTTTCCAGACAGGCGACTGCCCCGAGCGCATCCATGCACTGGCAGCAATGCGTCATCAAACGCCGCGCGATTCCTCGCCGCCGGTATGCCGGAAGCACCGCCAGCGGGCCAATATGCCAATGCGGAACAGTTGAATCATTGCGGGACCAAGCCATGAGCCATTGGACAATGCGAAGCGTCACGGCCGGCGGGTTGCTAGCGGCGATCAGCGGACCAATCCACAATTTGTCCGCCCATGTGGGACGACACCGGCCAGGTTTTATCATGCCCAGCACACCTGTCAGTTCACCCTGTATGTAGGCGCCCAAGATCTCGCCATTGGCCTGGACATAAGGCAGCACGAGGCCGAAGAAGCGCAGCAAACGCCGCTCTCGCTGCTCTGAATCTGAACCGAATATCTCGATGTGCAGGGGGTTGTTCAGCATGGCATGCGCCAGCAGCCTTGCCGCCACGTCCAATTTGCCAGGTGAGATCACCCTGATATCAAGGGCGAGGTCATCACCCGCACGATCGTTGGCTGCTGATTCTCGCGCCATGACTCGACGCAATGCCCGCATCCCGGAGAGAAAGGTCGGATTCTAAACCAGGCAGCGCCCAATGCAGCTGCGTCCGGGACTTGCGGCGCAATCGTACTCGTGTGACGCAACACCTATCTCTAATATTACTCGTGCATCGAAATGCCGGAGGCGATGAGACCCGGCAACCCCGGCTCCGCAAACTCAGCTGGATCAAACACGCAACGACGGACGAATGGACCATCATCGGATGGAACGGTTGAGGAATGACGGGTAAGGCACCAAAACCGACGAACGCTGCCCCCTACTCAGGCTCGCATCGCTTCGCAGTCGCCCCGATGATGGATTGGACGGACGATCTGAGAAAGCAAAGCCCCGGCAAGGGTTTATGCCGGGGCCTTTGTGATACGTGATACCGTCAGAGTACGCTCAGAAGCTAAGTCCCGTTCAGATAGGCTTGAAACCTCACCCATGCATCGTGAAGCTTCTCGATTGCTCCAACTATTGCTGCGGTGCCCGACGCGAGCTGCTTCAGACGATCAAAAAGCGTTGTAACAACGATGTTGCTTGGGCTCTTGCTGGCCGCTTGATCCGATATAGCCGTGACCACTTCTACCATCTGCTCTCGCAGCTGGTCGTCGATTGCTTTGCTATTGACAATAGCCTCGGCCAAGTCCTTCAGGCGCGCCCCGAACTCCTCGCGCTCCGTGTTCCGCGACAACTCGATTGCAGCATTGATCCTCGCCAAGTGGCCTGTGTTCACGACCCCAACACTTGAGTTGGTGATGTGGATATTGTTGTAGGTACGAGAACTAGCGGCGGCCCTGGCAATCTCGGCCACAGGTATTCTCCCTCTCGAAGGCGCGATCGGCATGGCCCAGTCCGCGTTATCTAGGGCCTGGTTGAGAGTCGCTGCAGCTTGCAGCCACTGCTTGAAATTGATGTCTTGCCACATCGAAAGGCAGGGCAGGCAGAGCGGGATCTTATGCTCGCCATCACCTACCACGTAAAATGCTGGTCGAGAGCACTGCGCACATGTCATGATTCGCTTTTAGCATAGACATACTTCGGATTGAGCCCGATGTTCGGCGTTCCTCCACTGATCTCTGTATGGCGATCGGAGCTTAGCGGACTGTCCGCGGCCTTCGAGTTCATCGCATTTCTTCCGCGCCGCTGCTCGCCTGCGATTGATCCAGCCGGCAAGGTCCTGAAGAAGAGCGCCGCGGGCGGCCTTCTAGCTCGTCTGACCCCGGTGATAGGTCAGTAGATCTCGTCCGGTTCAATGATTGAGCCCTCCGGGCTCCGCTGTTGGCCTACAAGTGCGCCGGTCTCGACTCCATGGCGATGAGCGGGTAATCCGCTAGTTTGTGTGCTGATGGGCGGAAGAAGGGGGGCAAATGGAGACTCGCTATCAGGTATTCGTCAGCTCCACGTTCGTCGACTTGATCGAAGAGCGTCAGGCGGTGATGCAGGCGCTATTGAGCCTGAACCTCTTCCCCGCCGGCATGGAGCTGTTTCCAGCATCGGACGACGATCAGTGGACACTGATAAAAGGGGTTATAGATGATAGCGACTACTACATCATCGTAATCGGTGGGCGGTACGGTAGTCTTTCACCGGAAGGCATAAGCTATACTGAAAAGGAGTTTGATTACGCAGTTGAATCCAACGTTCCGATATTAGCGTTTCTTCATGAAGCACCTGAAGAGCTTCCAGTCAAGAAGACGGATCAGAGTGATGAAGCACGAGCGAAGCTCGCCCGTTTGCGCGAAAAGGTGCAGACTGGACGTCATGTTAAGTTCTGGAAAAATGCCCATGATCTAAAGGCGCAAGTCATTCTGTCAGTCTCAGCGGAGACCAAACGCAACCCCAGAGTGGGGTGGGTTAGGGCAAATGCTTCGAGCGATCCAGCGCGATTGAATGCACTGAATGAGGAGATCGAACGGCTAAGATCTGAGCTTGCTAAGGCTCGCACTTCGCCGCCAGTTGGTTCGGAAGTGTATTCTCAGGGCGACGACACTTACAAAATTACCTATTCGATCAAGAAGACTTGGGGGGAAAAAGAATACTTGGAAGTTGAACTAACATGGGACGAAATATTTTACGAAGTTGGCCCACTAATAATGGACGAAGCAGCGGAACACGTCATCAGAAAACGCCTATCGGAAGAGTTGTGGAAATACGACGACAACGTAAAAACTGAACCTTTGACTTCTAAAATAGAAAACGACTCATTCGAAACTATAAAAATACAACTGATTGCTTTGGGCTACATGAGGAAGAGCGAGCGAAAGCATCCGCCAAGTGATCGAGGCGTCTACTGGTCAATTACACCATATGGAGAGGAGTATTTAATGAGGTTGCGGGCAATAAGGCGTGAATAGCAGACCCACAACCCCGTTAGACATCAACTCCTGCCCTGGAGCTGGTCGCATTCCTTCCGGGCCGCTGCTCGCCTGCGATCAATCCAGTCGGCCAAGTCCTGAAGATGCACGCCGCGGGCAGCCTTCTGGCTTGCCTCGATCATCACCACGGGCAGATCGATCTTGCCTTCGGTCGCCTTCCTGACGAACTGCGCGGGCGTCAGATGACTGAAATAGTCGCGACATACCTCGTCGAGCGGGATCACGGCGCGGCCCTGGTATTGCGCCATGAGCAGGAACGCCGTGTTCAAATCTCCCTCCTGTAGATCACGCCGTTGATCTCCAGCACGTCAGGCATCGGTGTCACGGCCTGCGCTGGGGTGATGCCAAGCTCGGCCATGCAGGCGGCAAGGTGCGGCTCTCGCCGCGCTGCCTCGATGTCCCGCGAGAACTCGAGCCAGGGTCTTCTGGTGCCGGCGGCGCGCTCGCTGATTTCCAGCCTGCCGGCGAACTCGCGCGCGAGGATCACGGTCACGAGCGTGTCGTCTCCGGCGCGGTTTTGCCAGAAGCGCATTGCCGATTTGCGCGCCTGGGTCTTGTCGCTGGGCAGCTCCTTGCGAGGCGGCTTGAACACGATGTCACCATTGCGCTCGTACAGAGCCACGGATGCGAACGGGGTCATGGTTAGACCCTCATCGCCCTAATCAGGCGGGTCCTCGTCTCGTCGCTGTCCGTGATCGAGAACGGCGTCCCCTGCCCCGCCAAAATTGCCACATCGCATTTCCGCTCCACGACGCAGCAGATTGGTCTCATAGCCTGCTTGAGCGCACGTCCGTCGATAGTAACAAAATCAGTCATCGCGTTGCCGCCCTCTGTTGCGCATCGTTGCGTTAATCACAACAGTAAGGGCGTTTTTGAACACGTGTCAATGATCGGCCTAGGCGGGTGCGCGGCCCACCTGTTAACAATTTTTCAGGAAGTCCTCGGGGACACCGTAGCGGTCGAACATAATCGCAAGCCGCGCGATCCACGGCGGGATCGGCGCGCCTTTTTCGTAGCGCCTGATCGCGACCGAAACTGTGTTGTCTGTGCCCTGGTAGCCGAGCGCACGCCCCATCTCGATCACGCTCAAGCCAAGCCGCTTGCGGATTGCGGCGAACTCGACGCCAGTCATTCCTAACCTCCAAAAGATCAAGGGGGCCGAAGCCCCCTCTCTCTTATCGCCCGACCGACAGGCCGAAGGCTACACGGCTCAGAGCGTATATAAGGGCCGGCACTGCGATGCCCAGGGCGATCGCCGGGTAGATCATCGGGCCGGATGCCTGCGCTCCGAATGCGAGCGCGTTCATGAGGGCCGATGCGATCAGCGTGCCAATGATGGCCGGCTTCGTGTAGCGGCCAATGTCCTTGCGGACGCCCGGCGTGGCTGCGCAGAGCTGCGCGATCTCAAGGGCTATGAAGCCCAGGTCGATGCCGATCGCCATGCTCCACGCTTCCCAGCTCGGAGCCTGCGTCACGAGCTTGATTCCGTGAGCAAGATGACTAAGTGAAAGGCCGGTCAGGACGACCCCTACCGCGGCGACGGCTGCGGCCGAGTATTGTTGACGGGCTATTCGGCGGCGATAGCCAGGCGAGCGGCCCGGCTTTGATTTCGGCCTGCGGGCGCGCGTCGGGGCGGGCAGCTTGTGGACGGTAGCATTCACATCAGTTCTCCTTGACTAGGCGAGCGTCAATCGCTCTCTGTTGCGATAATCGCAACATATATGGCGTTTTGGCGTTGTCAAGTTCTTGCCTAGTATTCTTCAGGCAAACACAAGAAATTCTGTGTCAACGGGAAGCTAAATCATTGCAATGGGGGGCTTCGTGGCGAAGTCAAAGCAGGTTGCAAGGTTTGCAATTGGCAACGAGACTGGAGCATGTTCCGAGGTCTGGACATGCTGGGCGAACGGCTCTGATTTCTATATGACCGCCAATGAGATAAAGGGGGCCAAGAAAATCAGTTTTCACTCAAGCGGCATCTGCCAGTATGCGTTGCTAGAGAACTTCTTCGCGAAGGTTCGTAATCATTATGGCCGGAAGGATCGTACAGTTCTGAGGTGGAGGCGACCACCAACGCCCGACCGAGGGCCATTGCTGGTGGCGTATTTTGTATTCGCTGCGTTCGAGACATGGGAGCCATTCTGGGAGATCGAAGACAAGCCGATCACATTACTCGCACCACCTGAACACGGGTGGGCCAGAGTAGTAAATGTGGTTTACTCGCGTGAAGATCCCGACAACCATTGCGGAGGCACGCCGCCAGAAGAAGTCTACATAGCACGTTTCAAGCTGGCGAACGGAGATTTTGTCACCTTGATACCGGGCTTAGTTGAACTGCCTAGGGGCTTTTTTGACGAGCAGCCCATCCCGGACGTCCCGATATTCTCGAAAATTGATCCGGCAGTTACAGATGCCCGAAATATTGCGGTACTTATACCGGCGCTCCACGAGCCCGATGGGCCGCTAAGAGTATCCTCGCTTCACAACATGCGGATGCGGACAATCCCCATCGAGCAGTATGAACGTGAACGACAGGAATCAAGCCTTTTGGCCAAGCTAAGAGGTTTGGTGCGCAAGTCGTGAGTTGGACTGCGGTCAAGCCGCCCTGCCCTTACTAGGTGCTGCCCTCTGCCGGTTCCTCGTCGTCGGCCTCTGCGCCAAGCCGGCTTCTTTGATCTCGGCAATCGTGATCGGCTCTCCGTTGAGGTAGTATTCCCCTGCCCATGCGATCCGCACGCCGCGCTTGCCGTTCCACTGCCGACGCCAGATCGTCATTGTCAGCCGACCGATCGGCGTGTCGATGCCGGCGCTGGCATCGTGCTCGGGGCCGGTCACACCGTTCCCGTGGGCTTTCATCCAAGCTGCTCGGGCGGCCTGCTGCACGCGCTCCAGGTAATCGACGCGCTCCAGCCGCGCGACCCTCACCGGCTGGCTTGCGCGCAAGCGTTTAATCGCCTCGATGATCCGGAGCGCTTGGGGCGTCGGCACTTCGTCGCCGATCGCGTCGTTCGTCGCGCGCAACGCGTCAGTGATCGCATCCTCGCGCGCCATGCGGGCGGCGTAGGTCACGGCTGATCGCCTCTTTCGATGGCGTCGGCTATGGTCCTCGCCTCGTTGCCGGCGAACGTGTAGCCGACAAGGATGCTGGCATGCACAGTGGAACGGTCCCCGTTGGCTTTTGCAATGTGCTCGTCCATTTCCGCGCACACGCGCTTCATGCTCGTGGCCGTGATCTCCATGCACCGGCGCTCGCGCTTGTTGGGACGGCAATTCAGGGCAACGTCAACTTCAAGGCGGATCATTCGTGCTCTCCTTGATGTTGCGATAATCACAACATGCCAGATGCCATCGAGGTTTGCAAGCAGGTTTTTAAGCGCCGATCAATGCCGCTGTATAAACGCGGGTTGCGGGCCGGGATTTCGCAACTCGACAGCGAACTCAGACTCTTAAAAACCTCCTTGTCACACAATCTCAATCAATATCAGTGGGTTAGCAGTGACAAAGACATTTCTAATAAGTCCGCAAACTTTTTTAATTTGGGGGGCAGACACACGTTTATACATTGCAGCGTGTTTATACGCGCGCCACGTCGCCAAATTAAAAATTTTCGGCCGCTCTTAGAAACCTCCCCGCGGAACCTCAACAGCATCAGCAACACACCGCAGCAACCATTCGCGCGATATCTATGAGCCTCATTGCAGGCTCGAAGAACCATGTCGAAACTGACGCCGAAGCAGGCGAGATTTGTCGAGGAATACCTGATCGACCTGAACGCAACTCAGGCGGCAATCCGTGCTGGCTATAGCGCGAAGACGGCAAACGAGATCGGCGCGGAAAACCTAGCGAAACCTAGCATCAAGGCTGCGATCGACGCGGCCATGGCTGAGCGCTCGCAACAGACGAAGATCGATGCGCAATGGGTGCTCAAGCGCCTGGCTGCGGAAGCTGAAGCCGATATCGCTGATCTCTACGACGACGACGGCAATCTCCTGCCGGTCGCGGAATGGCCGCTGATCTGGCGGCAAGGTCTCGTGCAAGGCATCGAGGTCGAGGAGCTGTTTGAAGGGCGCGGCGCTGATCGCGTCCACATCGGCCGGCTGCGCAAGATCAAGCTCGATAGTCGCGTCAAGCGCATTGAGCTGATCGGCAAGCACATCGGCGTGAACGCGTTCCAGGAGAACGTGCATCACACCGGGCTCGATGCGCTGGGCGATCGGCTGGAGCGGGCGCTTAAACGCAATGGCTGATCGGCCCGATCCAAACGATCGCATCATCGAGCTGGCCGCGTCGTGCCACTTCGATCCGCTGCGCTGGGCGCATCTCGCGTGGGATTGGGGCCATGGCGAGCTGGAGCGGCATTCAGGGCCACGCGAGTGGCAAGCCGATCTCTTCCGCATCATCCGCGATCATCTCGCCGATCCGGCGACGCGCTACGATCCGCTGCAAATCGCGGTCGCATCAGGCCACGGCATCGGCAAGTCCGCATTCATGGGCATGGTCTCGAATTGGGCCATGTCGTGCTGGTCGGACACGATGATCGTCACGACGGCGAACACCGACACACAGATGCGGACGAAAACTGCACCGGAAGTCGGCAAGTGGTTCCGCACCTCGCTGACCGGCCATTGGTTCGATATCCAGGCCACATCGATCAAGTCGAAGGACAAGGCGCGCGCCGATAAATGGCGACAGGATTTCGTGCCTTGGTCGGAGCACAACACTGAAGCGTTCGCCGGGCTCCACAACGAAGGCAAGATCATTCTCCTGCTCTTCGACGAAGCCTCGAAGATCCACGACAAGGTTTGGGAAGTTGCCGAAGGCGCGCTGACTGACGAGCACACCGTCATCATCTGGATCGTGTTCGGCAACCCAACGCAGAACAGCGGGCGCTTCCGCGAGTGCTTCCGCCGCTATCGCCACCGCTGGATCACACGACAGATCGACAGCCGCACGGTCGAAGGCGTCAATCTCCGCAAGATTGCGCAATGGGCTGCCGACCATGGCGAGGACAGCGATTTCTTCAAGGTCCGCGTTCGCGGACAATTCCCGAGCCAATCAGCCATGCAGTTCATCTCTGCCGACGACGTTGACGCCGCGCGCAATCGCCATCTTCGCAAAGAGCAATACAGCTTCGCGCCGAAGATCATCGGCGTCGATCCCGCATGGACGGGCGACGACAAGCTGGAGATCATGTTGCGGCAAGGGCTCTACTCCAAAAGCCTCGCGAGCCTGCCGCGCAATGACAACGATATCGAGGTCGCGAACCTGATCGCGCGGCTGGAGGATGAGCACCAGGCCGACGCTGTTTTCATCGACGCGGGATACGGGACGGGCATCAAGTCTGCCGGCGACGTGATGGGCCGCGCGTGGCGGCTGATCTGGTTTTCGGGCAAGCCGATCGATCCCGGCTTCCTGAACAAGCGCGCCGAAATGTGGGGCGTCATGAAGCGCTGGATCAAGGCCGGCGGCGCGATCGATCCCAAGGACGAAGAGCTTTATCAGGACCTCATAGGGCCTGAGACGGTGCCGCGTTTAGACGGCAAGATACAGCTCGAAGGCAAAGAGGACATGAAAGATCGCGGCCTGCCGTCGCCGAACAAGGGCGATGCGCTCGCGCTGACGTTTGCCGAGCCTGTTGCGAAAAAAGCCACACATGTTCGAGCCGGCAACCATTCGCGCGTAGAGGTCGATTACGACGTGCTTGGATAACGCGAATGGAGAGGACCATGTGATGAGCGCGCGAGCCGGTTTCCTTATCAACGCAACTCTGATCGCCGCATCGTTCGGGGCTGTTCTCGCAATCACGATTATTGGGGGCTGATGATGCGCGCGCCCGTGCCGCTTGAAATAGCACTGACGGATCGCTTCGCCATCGCTCGCAATGTGGCGACGAACGGGCGGCTGTTCTGCGCAATGCTCGCGGCGATCAATGTCACCGCTGGGCAGCACGCGCTCGCGATCCTGGCTGCACTCCCGGTCGGCCTTGCGGCGATCGTCGATCAACTCCCGGCCGGCAAGTTGCGGGCCTTCGCCTCGCTCGGGGTGTACGGCCTGGCTGCTCTCGTGACGCTCGAAGCTCTTGCAAGACTATGGTGAGACGCAATGTGCATGGTCAAACAGCCTGAACCACCGCCGCCTCCGGTGCTGCCGCCTGAGCCTGCCCAAGCCAAAGCTCCTGACGCTGGCGCTGTTCGCAGCCAGACGGGCCGTCGAACGCTCGATCGGATGCGGGCCGGCGCGGGAACGATCCTCACCTCTGGCCGCGGCGTGCTGAGTGCGGCACCGACGATGCACAAGACGTTGCTCGGGCAGTGATCGCATGGCCGACAACGCGCCGCGCTACGAGACACAGATCCAATACCATCGCCGACGCGCTGAAGAGCTGAAACAGGTTCGTCAGCCGTGGGAGAGCGTATGGCAAGCTGTGGCCGATTACATCGAGCCGACGCGTTTGCGCCTCAACTCGCGCAACGAAGGCGCAACGTCACGCAAGCACATCATCGACAGCCGCGCGACGTTCGCCTATCGCACTCTCAAATCAGGCATGCATTCCGGCCTCACGTCGCCGGCCCGGCCGTGGTTTCGCCTGACGACATTCGATCCTGATCTGAAGGATTACGCGCCGGTCAAGGAATACCTGGCCGCTGTCGAGACGGCCATGCGCGAGGTATTCCAACAATCGAACATCTATTCGTCGTTCCACACCGGCTATGGGGATCTTGGGCAGTTCGGGCAATCGGTCGGCATTCTGGTCGAGGACGATCTTAATACTGTCCGGATGCAGCAGCTCCTGCATGGTCGCTTCTGGATCGCGCGTGACGAGGCTGGTCGCGTCACGACGCTTTATCGGCAATTCCGCTGGTCGGTGCAGCGCATCGTTGCGCGCTTCGGCTATCGCAATGTGAGCCAGCGGATCAGAACGCTCTACGACAACGGACGCTATGATGAGCGGTTTGACATCTGGCATGCGATCGAGCCGCGCCTGAACCGCGATCCGAGGCTGATCGACAAGCGCAACAAGCCGTTCCTGTCGAACTATTGGGAAGACGGCGGCAGTGAGCGCGACGGGCTGCTTGAGGAAAGCGGCTTCGACGAGAACCCGTTGATCGGCCCTGCGTGGGAGCTGATCGAGGAAGATCATTACGCCATGTCGCCGGGGCAAATGGCGCTGGGCGACGTGAAGATGCTCCAGCGCGAGCAACAGCGAAAGCTCGAAGCCATCGACAAGCTCGTGCGGCCGCCGATGCAAGGACCGACGAGCATGCGCAACAACCCGGCTTCACTCCTGCCGGGCTCGATCACCTATGTCGATGATCCGACCGGCAAGGGCTATCGCCCGGCCATGGATGTCAACCTGCGCCTGGGCGAACTGCTGGAGGATATCAAAGACGTTCGCGATCGGCTCGATCAGGTTTTCTACGCCGATCTGTTCCTGATGCTTTCGAACCTCGAAGGCATTCAGCCGCGCAACACGTTTGAAATTGCCGAGCGCAAAGAGGAAAAGCTGCTCGCGCTGGGGCCAGTGCTGGAGAACGTCTATAACGGCCAACTCGAGCCGACGATTGATCGCACTTACGCGATCATGAACCGCCGCGGGATGCTGCCGCCGCCTCCTCCCGAGCTGGTCAACCAGGATCTCAAGATCGAATACATCTCGATTTTGGCCCAAGCGCAAAAGGCTGTGGCGACAGGCGCGATCGAAAGAAGCTTCGCGTTTGCAGGCCAGCTCGCTGCGGTCAAGCCTGACGTTCTCGACAAGCTCGACGCTGACGAAGCCGTTGACGTGTATTTCGACGCCGTTGGGGCTCCGCCGTCGCTGGTCGTGCCGGATGACAAGGTTGCGGAAATCCGCGAAGCGCGAGCGCAGAAACAGCAGGCGGCAGAGAATGCGGCGATGGCTGCCGAGATCGCGCCGGCTGCGAAAGCTGGCGCTGACGCTGCCGCCGTGCTGGCGGAAGCTCAAGACAATCCCGGCGGCGGCGCTCTCCTCCAGCAATTGGGCATCGGCTGATGACAGGCGATTTGAAAGAGCAACTGTCTCCGCTGGAGACGATCGAGCGCGAAGAGCTGTCGAAGGCATTTCGCGACGTGTTCGCGACGGCAGCCGGCAAGCGCGTGCTGTTCTGGATGCTGGAACAGTGCGCGATCTACCAGGACGCATACGCGGGCGACAACAACGCGACCAACTACACGTTGGGCCGGCAATCGGTGGGACGGCGGCTGATCGGCATGCTCGATCAGATTGATCCGCGGCTCTACCCGAAGCTGTTGCTGGCTGTTGCGGACCTGAAGCTCATCGATCGAGCGGCAGCGCAACGCGGGTCGCATCAGGAGGAAGAGGAAGATGAGGAATAGGTTTCTCGGTGGTGTCAGCCTGCTCGCGATGATCCTGCTCGCGCCTGATGACGGCGGCGGCGCGGGTGGCGGCGACCCAAAGCCACCGGAGAACGTGCTGTTCCCCAACGATGGCGATCAGGGCAATAAGGACCAGGCCGGCGGCGACGGCGATAAGGGCGCTGGCGAATGGAAAGAATACGTTCCCGATCCGAACAAGTCGGACGAAGAGAACGCGCGGCTTAAAGCCGAGCACGACAAAACGAAGCCGACCGCAAAAGACGACAAGGGCAAAGACGATCTCGATACCGTTCCCGAGGATGGCAAGTACGAGCTGACGATGCCTGAAGGCGTCGAGTTGGATGCCGAATTGCTCGATGCAGTTTCGTCCGATCTGAAAGCGAAAGGCTACACGAGGCGCGAGGCGCAAAGTCTCGCGGACAAATTCATCAAGGTCCAGCAGGAGCGCGAGATGAAGCGCGCCGCGGATTGGGCCGACACGATCCAGAAGTGGGCCGACGATGCGAAGGCCGACAAAGAGATCGGAGGCGACAAGTGGGAAGCCACTGTCGTCGCTTCACGCCGGGCGGTCGATAGGCTCGGGACGCCAGCGCTCAAAGAATATTTGAATGCGACTGGTGGCGGTAACCATCCGGAGCTTATTCGGTTCATGGCGAAAGTCGGGGCGATGATCAAAGAGGACAATCCCCCAACAGGCGGCGCGGAGGGGGCGGGCAAGCCCGTCGATCCCGCTCACGTGCTCTTTCCCAACGATGTTCCGAAAGGCGGGTGACAATGGCGACAATCGGCAATTCCTATCCCTCCCTCATTGATGCCTATAAGGGCTCGATGGAGGGCACTGTTGTTGAAATCCTCAATCGTCAAAATCCCATTCTTGACGATGCGATCGCAACACAGTGCAACATGGACTCCGTTCACCGGCACATGATCCGCACTGGATTGCCGAGCGTTTCCTGGGGCCGGCTGTATCAGGGCATCCCTCAGTCCAAGGCGACGATGCAGCAGGTTGACGACACGACAGGCTTCCTTGAGGCCGCGTCGCAGGTCGATACCCGCCTCCTCGCGCTTGCGCCCGATCCGGCCAAGCAGCGTCTCACGGATAGCGCTCCCTATCTGGAGGCGATGAACCAGGAGATGGCGACAGGCATCTTCTACCACGACACGGCCACGACGCCCGAAAAGTTCAAGGGCTTGGCAGCACGTTACAACGTGCGCGGTGGCGCTGGGGCCGGCAACCAGGTCATCCACGGCGGCGGTTCCGGAAACGACAACACCTCGATTTGGTTCGTCACGTGGGGCGATCATGCGACCTCGCTGCTCTATCCGAAGGGCACGAAGGCTGGTGTCGCGATCGAGGACAAGGGCGAGCAGCGCGTTACCGATGCCAACGGCAATCCGTACTACGTCAAGGAGACGTTGTTCCGCTGGCATATCGGCATGTTCGTGAAGGATTGGCGCTATAACGCGCGCATCGCGAACATCGACGTAAGTGATATGCTGGCCGGCAACGTCGATCTGTGGGCGCTGATGCGCAAGGCGTACTACCGGCTCCAGTCGCGCCGTCGCGACAGCATTTCGAGCCGGATCGCGATCTACATGAACCGCGACGTGCTCGAAGTCCTCGATGCTCAATCGACTGACCGCGGTCTCACCGCGAGCCGGGAGAACTACACGTCGCTCAAGCCGGCAAACGTCGAGGGCAAGGAAGTGCTCACGTATCGCGGCATTCCAATCCGCGAAACCGACGCACTGCTCAACACGGAGGCTCTTGTTCCCGTAGCCGCCTGATCTGGCTGGCCCGCTTCGGCGGGCCGCCGTCTCCTCATGGCCGGAAGGACGAACGAAAGGCAGTCCAATGATTTTCGATAAAACGCTCCTGCTCTCCGATGCTCAAGCTATCACCGCTGGCGCTCCATCGGACAACACCATCGATCTCGGCGCGACCGGCCGGGCGATGTTCGCAGCCGCTGATCTCGTGCGCGATGTCGGCAAGGGCATTCCGCTCCTGATCCAGGTTGTCGAGGACTTTGACGCGGCCGGCGCGGCCACGCTCACGATCTTCCTGCAAACGGACAGCGACGACAGCTTCGCCTCGCCGAAGACGGTCGCGGTCACTCCTGCGCTCGATCTGGCGACCCTCAAGGCAGGCTATCAGGTCAACTTCGATTACATCCCGCGAGGGGTGGATGAGCGCTACATGCGGCTCAGCTATTCGGTGCTTACCGGCCCGATGACGGCTGGCAAGATCACCGCTGGCGTCACCATGGGGAACCAGACGAATGGCTAAGGTTGTCGCGAAAGAAAGGGGCTACTTCGGCGGCGAAATCCGCGAGCCCGGTGCGCGCTTCTTCGTTCCCGATGATCTGTGGCAGGACAAGGCGCGCCGGCCGAAGTGGGCCAAGCTCGATCCTGCCCATGCCTTCGGCGGCAAGGGCGATCACGACGGCGACAGATCGGTCGGCGGATCGAAGCCAAAGCCGCCTTCCGAGCCTGCCGGCGACAAGGCTGGCGTCGTGATCCCGGCCGATTGGCAGAACAAGTCGGCGGCCGAACGCAGGGCGCTCGCCAAGGCGATCACCGGGCAGAACGTTCCAAACGCGACGGAAGCGGACAAGATCATCTCGGCCTATGTCGAGACGACGAAGCCCGAGGTATTCGGCGACGCGCCCGAGCCCGAGACTGTGAGGCCCGGCAACGGCCTTCAGGACGCGCTTGGTGGTGTGCAGCCGGATTGGGTCGCGCCCGATCCTGACACGCCGAAGCCGGTCGCCGATTAAACGGATGAGCGGTTTCGGCCGCTCATTTTCACACTTGGCTTAAGGGGCTGAATATGTCGATCAAGCAAGAGATCAAGGCTGGGTGGGAAGCGTTTCTCGCAACGGTCAAAGCCTCTCCCGCGGCGTTTGCTTACGGCATTGGCATTGGCTTCGTGGCCGGCGCGATCCTCTTCTGACCATGAAGCTCGCCAGCCTCAAACAGACATACGGCGATGTTTCCAGCAAGCCGGCCGGCGCTGAAAGCGACGAATACTATCCATCGCTCTATCTCGACGAAAAGCAGATCGAGGCGATGGGAGTGGAGACGGTTCGCGTCGGAACGGAAATGGCAATGCTCGCGACCGTCCGCGTTTCGAGCATGAGCGAAAGCAAGAACGGCTCGCGCTCGATGTCATTGGAGATCATCGAAGCCGGCCTGAAGCCCAAGGAGAAGGAAAAGGACGCCGCGTCGATCCTGTTTCCTAACGGATGAATGGCCGCGATTTACAACGAACAACGCGTGCTCGGGGTGCGCCTCGTCGCTGACGGCACGAAGCTCTACAACAACCGACCCGCGATCGGCATCACTGCGGCTGCGGATGGCGTCATGTTCGTCGGTAATAAGCGCGTTCGGGGTGTTGCGGTTCTCACAACAGACGTTGCCATTCAAAACGATCAACCTGTCGTCGGAGCGGTTCTGATCGAGGACGGTCGCACGCTCTACAATCACCGCGAGGTCGTGCCCGTCCGCGCTGTCAGCGGGGTGCTGGCATGAGTTCAGAGGTTTACATCTGCAACCTGGCGCTCTCGAACATCGGCAAGACGAACATCAACGATCTTGCAGAAGCGAGCGCGGAAGCGCGCGCGTGCAATCAGTTTTACGCGCACACCCGAGACACGCTGCTGCAAGCGTATCCGTGGCGCAAGGCGCGCAAGACGCAATCCCTTGCCGAGGTTGCGAACGATAAGCCGGGCCGCTGGCGGTATGCCTATCGCATTCCGAACGATTGTTTGAAGGTCCTGTGGATCAGATCGGAACAAGAGATCGGCGGCGCGCCGGGCAGTGCCGAGATCCACGCGGATGATACGCAGCAGAACCATCCTTATGAGATCGAGGGCCAGACGCTCTACTGCAACCTGTCGCCCTGCTACCTGACCTATACGTTCCGCCTGACCGATCCGACGAAATTCACGCCGCTGTTCATCGAAGCTCTAGGCTGGCATCTGGCCGTGCGCCTCGCCATGCCGCTGACGCGCGATCCGAAGGTCCGGGCCGATGCTTTCCAGCTCGCGATGCAAATGCAAATCGCGGCCGAAATCGCTGACGCAAACGAGGTTCGCGAGACATCGGATCACGACAGCGAGTTGATCGAGGCGCGTGGCTGATGGCTGATCTGCGCGCTTACCAACCCGCATTCACTGCCGGCGAGCTGTCCCCAGCGCTGGGCGCTCGCGTCGATCTTGCGAAGTTCTCGACGGGCCTCCGGACCGCGCTCAATCTCTTCATTCACCCGCACGGCGGCGCGTCGAACCGGGCCGGATTAGAGTTCGTCGGCCAAGTGAAGAACAGCGCGCACTATGCGCGCGCCATTCCTTTCCAGTTCAATACCGAGCAATCCTATATCCTGGAACTCGGGGATCACTATCTGCGCGTCTACCGCAACGGCGGCCTCGTCCTCTTGAACGGCAGCCCCTATGAGGCAGCGACGCCATTCGCACACACTGAGATCGACGAGCTGGTGTTCATTCAGGAGGCCGATGTCATGTACATCTGCCATCCTGATCACCCGCCTCAAAAGCTATCGAGGCTGGCCGATAATGACTGGACGATAGGGGCAGTTTCATTCACGCCTTCCATCCAGCCTCCGACCAATGTTGCCGTAGCAGCTTCATTCAAATACCGCTCCGGCAGCCGCGGAACATATAATTTCAGGGTGACGAGCATCAGCGCGACTGACGCCGAAAGCGCTATAAGCGGGACCTCTAACGGCGTGTCATTCCAATACCAGAATGACGACGGTCGCTACATGCGGGTGACATGGAACAAGGTCCCTGGCGCGGTCGCATACAACGTCTATCGACACAACGGGTCTGGCGTTACTGGCCTTGTGGGGACCGTTTTCAGCAACGAAATCGAATTTCCATCAGGCGACGTTGTTGGCGATACGGCGCATTTGTGGCCAAGCTCGTCTCAGCCTGGCGCTCCAGCAGTGCCGACAAACGTGCGGGCGTCAGTGGAGTTCGGCAAGGTGTACACCTACGTCGTCGCTGCGGTCGCTGAAGAAACTGGTGAGGAAAGCCTTCCCTCCGCTTCGGCCTCCGTCAATAACGATATGAAGTTCGCAGGGAACAGAAACATCATCACTTGGGACCCGGTTCCTGGCGCTTCGGCTTACATCATCTATCGCGAAGATAACGGCGTCTATGGATATATCGGTCGTTCCGAGACGACTTCCTTCGTCGATGAAAACATTACTCCTGATCTGGCTGATGGGCCTCAACAGGCTCGCAACCCATTTGTCGGGGCCGGCAATTATCCGCGCTGCGCAACCTTCGTCGAACAACGTCTCGGCTTCTTCTCAACCCGGAATGATCCGCAGGCGGCGTGGCTTTCGCAGTCTGCCAACTATGAAAATTTCGGCGTTTCTGAACCGGCGAAACCGAGCGATGCGGTCACGTTCCGGATCAAAGCCCGGCAGGTCAACGAAATCCGCTCCGCTCTCGCGCTGCGCGGGCTGATGCTGCTCACGTCTGGTGGCGAGTGGGTCGTCAGCGGCGGCAGCAATTCCGATGCGATCTCACCGTCAGACATCAAGATTGAGCCGCAGGGATATCGCGGCTCGTCGCTCGTTCAGCCGATCGTTGTCGGGAACACGGTGCTCTTCGCCCAGGAGCGCGGCGGCGTGGTGCGCGATATGTCGTACCAGTTCGCTGACGACGCGTTCGTTGGCAAAGATTTGACGATCCTCGCGCGCCATCTTTTCGAGGGCAAGGAGATCAAGGCGTGGGCCTACGCGCAATCTCCATATTCGATCGCGTGGGTCGTGCTCGATGACGGATCGCTCGTTTCGCTCACCTACATCAAAGAGCACGAGGTTTGGGCCTGGACGCGGCACGCAAGTGGGGCCGGCGCGTATTTCGAGGACGTGGCGGTCATTGCCGAGAACAAAGAGGACGTGCCCTATTTCATCGTGCGCCGCACGATCAAAGGGCAGACAGTGCGGTATATCGAGCGGCTTCACACGCGCTCGTTCAAGTCGATCGAGGATGCGTTCTTCGTCGATTGCGGCCTGACCTACGACGGCCCGCCGGCCACAACGATAACCGGGCTGGATCATCTCGAAGGCGAGGAAGTGGTCGCGCTCGCTGACGGCAACGTCGTGCGCAATCTCACTGTGGGGCCTGTGGCCGGCGGCATAGGCGTCACGCTGCCCAACGCGGCCTCGAAGATCCATATCGGCCTGTCCATGATCGCTGCGCTCGAAACGCTCGATCTCGATCTCGGGCAGCTCGAAGGGCTCGGAACCGTGCAAGGCCGCATGAAGTCGGTCAGCGAAGTAACACTGCGCGTCGAGAAAACGCGCGGCATCTTCATCGGACCAAAGGACGGAGATCGCAACAGCCCGCATCTGGTCGAGTACAAGCAACGCTCAACCGAGGCATGGGGCGAAGCAATCCAGATGTACACGGGCGACATTCGCATCACGCCGCATTGGGATTGGAACACGTCTGGCTCGATGTGGGTGAAGCAGTTCGATCCTCTGCCCATGACCATTCTCGCCATCATGCCGGACGTTACCATTGGCCGCTAAAATCGAAATCGTTCCGGCGCGAGCTGCGCACGTCAGGACCATCGCCCGTCGCATGCGCAAGGCGGATCGGGATGAGGTCAAGGCCGCGTCGGGCAAGTCGCCTTTCGAGGCGCTGGCCTATTCGCTGCGCAAGTCGTCAGCCGCATGGACCGCCATGGTCGACGGTCGTCCAGAGGTCATGTTCGGCGTCGGTGACATCAATATTCTGACCGGCGTCGGCGCGCCTTGGCTGCTGGGAACGGATGCCGTCGAAAAACACTACGTCGCGTTTCTTCGCCATTCGGTGAGTTGGCGGGATCAACTGTTGCGGCGCTATCCGGTGCTGAGAAATTTCGTGGATGATCGGAACCGTGTTGCGATCCGTTGGCTTCGATGGCTCGGGTTCACGCTCTCCGATCCCGTCCAGATGCGAGGCCGCGCGTTCCGCATGTTTGAGCTGAGGACGCCCGATGTGTGACTTGATGATGGCGCTCACGATCGGATCGACGATCATGGGCGCGGCCGGACAGATGCAGCAAACCCAGGCGACGGCCGCGGCGGACAGGTACAACGCCCAAATCGCAGACATGAATGCGAGGCTTGCCGAGCGGCGCGCCAAGGACGCTATCGAGCGCGGGGCGAAAGAAGAGCAGCGCAAGCGCATGGAGGTCGCAAAGATTGTGGGCGCTCAGAAAGCGGCCATGGCGGCGAGCGGTGTCGATCTGACCTTCGGATCGCCGCTCGATGTGATCGTTGATACTGCCGTGCTCGGCGAACTCGACGCGCTCACGATCCGCAGCAACGCCTATCGCGAGGCGCATGACCATCGGGTCGATGCGGTGAGCAGGCGGGCTGGGGCGCAACTGCACCGAATGCAGGCCAGGAGCGCGACCGCAGGCGGCTATCTGCAAGCTGCCGGCACGATCCTCGGCGGTGCTGGCAAGGCTTATGGGCAATACAAACAATCGACGATCGGCGTAATTTCGTGAGGTAAGGCATGCCGCGCGTTCCCGAATACCACCCGAACGTTTCGCTTCGCCCTGCCTTCCGGCAGGACGTTGATGTGCGCGCGACGCCCGAAGCCTTCGGCGCTGGTGCCGGCCGCGGCATGCAGGGTCTGGCGCGCGGTCTCTCGGAAGTCGGCGCGGCGCTCGCTCAGGTGCAAGAGCTTGAAGACTCCCTGCGCGCCAAAGAGGCCGATAATGCCTTTGCGGATTGGATGCGCGAACGCATGTATGGCGAAGGCGGCTTCATGACGCTGGAGGGCCGCAATGCCGTTGATGGGCGTGCTGCATTCGAGCGCGAGGCTGCGGAAAAGCGCCGCGAGTTCGGCAAGGGCCTGACGGGTGGGGCCGCGCGGGCCTATCACTCCGCATCTCAGGCACGGCTCCAGTCGGCCTATCAGCAATCCATCATTCACACTGCCCAGGCGCGCAAGACCTGGTTCAAGGATGCCTCTAACGCGCGGGTCGAAACCTTCGCGAACGATGCGCTCGTGAGCTACAACAGGCCCGATCTGGTCGCTAAGAACATCGCTGCCGGCGTGCTGGAGCTGCGCGAGCAAGGCCGCATGCACGGCTGGGATGATGACACGCTCAAGCTGCGCGAAGCCGAGTTCGTCTCAGGCGTTCACAAGAACATCACGCTCCGCATTGCGCAAGACGATCCGCTGGCGGCGGAAAAGTACATGAAGGACAATGCCGATCGCCTCACCGGGGCGCATCGGTTTGAGCTCAACAAGGCGCTGGAAAACGAGATTGCGCAGGAGCACGCAAAGCGCGAGGCCGATGCGATCCTGAAGGAAGGCCGCAAGCCTCATCACTCGTCGGGCGAACCAGGCGGCTCTCGATCGGTCGGGGCAACAGATCCGACAAGCGCGCGCGCCTTCCTGCTGGGAAGGCTCAGCAAGGGTCACGACAAGTCGCACATCGACGGGCTGGATGAAAGTTTTGCCGCCAATCTGGCCGCGATGATCCAGGACGCGCCGCCCGAAATCCGCGATGGGCTTGGCGTGCTGTCGGGCTATCGATCTCCCGATCGGCAACGGGAGCTGTTCGCTGCCGCGGTCAAGAAGTACGGCTCCGAAGCGGCCGCGCGGAAATGGGTCGCGCCTCCCGGTCGCTCATTCCACAATCACGGGCAAGCCGTCGATCTGGCCTATAACGGTCGATCGCTCGCACACGCCCCCAAAGAGGTTGTGGAGTGGGTTCACCGCAATGCTGGGAAATACGGGCTCTATTTCCCCATGAGCCATGAGCCGTGGCATGTCGAGCCCGTGGGCACCCGTTCAGGAACGGTCGCGCCGCGCGGCAGCATGGTCGCTCCGCGCACGGCCATGCCGTCCCCTGTCGATATCGAGGCCCGGCTTGACCGCATTTCTGATCCCAAGGTCCGCGATCTAACGCGCAAACGCATCTATGCGGCGATCGAGGCGCAGAACAAAGCCTACGAAATGGAGGCGAAAGCGGCGCGTGCCGAGCTGTGGCGCTACATCGATCAGGGTGCAACGCCCGATCAGGTCCCCATGGAGGTTCGGCAGGCGGCCGGCATGGCCGCGGTATCAGCGGCCTGGGGCTACCTAGAGACCGTCCGCAAGGGACGCGCTGTCGAAAGCGACGAAACGCTGCTCTACGACATGCGCCGGTATGCTGCCATCGATCCGATCGGATTTGCCGAAATCGACCTCAACGATTACCGCGACCGTCTTTCGATCGAGGCGATCAAGGAACTCACGGGCAAGCAAACCGATGCGCTCAACGATCAGCGCAAGGCGCGCGAGGAAGGGCTGAACCTGACGGCCGCCTTCTCTCAGGCTCAGAGCCAGCTTGAGGCCGTGGGCATCACGACAACAGGGAAACGCGGCAGCGAGCGTGAGGCGGCAGCCCAGCGCATCGCCCGGTTCCAGAACGCCCTGGCCGAAGAAATGGAGGCGTTTAGACGGCGGAACAAGGGGCAAGCGCCAACGCAGCTCGACATTCAGTCGATGGTGAACAAGCTGCTGCTGCCCATCGTCATCAAGACGCCTGGCTGGCTGTGGGACAGCACCGATAGCAGCAAGCGGCTATTCGAGGCGGGCGACCGCGCTGACGGATCGACGGTCGATGTCGATGTCCAATACTCGGACATTCCGATCGATCTCAGGCGCGGGATCGTCATCGATCTCGAACGGGAACTCGGCCGCAAGCCGAGCGAAGCCGAGGTTGTTCAGCGCTACGAGGATTTCATTCTCGGTCGCGACCTGCCGACACGCGAGGACGAAATTCGCTCCATGCACGCCAGACAAGGCGGGGCTGCCGCGCGCTGACGGTGGTCTAGCTCTCAACCGTTCACGTTGATGATCCCGGCTTGGCCAAGCCCCCAAAGGGTGACGGCCACCGTCGCTGCAAAGAGCAGCGGCGCGAGCACGCCGTAGACGACGACGCTGAAGAGGAAACGGCCGGCGACTGTGAACCGGCTCTGTTGGGATTTCATAGGACAGCCCCCTGATGAAAACGATTGCCGATTACGAAGCCTGGAAAGCCAGACAGCAGCAGAGCAACGTAGGGGCTGCGCAAGTGGTGCTCGAAGCGGCCGATGCGTCCCCGGACGAAGTTGCCAGCGATCTTACCCTTGCCGGCGACTTCAGCAAGGCCACGGGCGGCCCTGTGCCGCCGCTGCCGCTGGTCAAGGAGCACCGCAACGTCTTTCAGGCGGCGATCGAACGCCACCGCAACACCACCATTCTGTCGAACTCGCCGCGCCTGACCGAATGGTTGCGCAATCGCGAGAACGCTGCGCTTGCTCGCGACGATCTCGAAGGGCTGTCGTGGTGGGAAACGACGCTGGGTGCCGGGCAGCATGCCATCAGCCGTGGCATCCAGAGCTTCCCTCAGTCCTACCGGCAATGGCTTGCGGCAGGAACTCGCGAACGCGGGCGTGATCAGGAGCGTTCGTTTGCGGAAATTTACGCCGACGAGCGCTCGCGGCCCTTGTTCGATTGGGGACCGCTCGGCAATTCCGGCCTGATCGATACGGCCATCGGGCCGATCAGCGACGCTGTGTTCGCCGGCTCGCGCTATCTGATGTCGAGGCTGAGCGCACTGGTCGGCGGATCGCCGGAAGAGCATGAGGCGCGTGCGGCCGAATATCAGCGGCAGGCGGGAGAGATCGCTGAACGGATCGCGGCCATTCCCATGTCGCCTGCCGGCGAACGCGGCAAGGCTCTCGTCCAGTCCTTCAAGCCTACCGGCAGCATAGGCGAAGACTTCGCTCAATTCTTCGGCCTGGTCGCCAAGGACCCTGCCGGGTTCCTTGCATTCCTGACGGAAACAGCCGTTGAAAGCGCGCCGGCCATCGCGGCGGCGACGGTCGGGACGCTCGCGACGCGAAGCCCCGGCGTCGGCGCGACGATCCTCGGGCTGTCGTCTGGCGCAAGAGAGGCGGGCTCGGCACCTGTCGAGTTCTTCCGTGAGCACGGCCTTGATGTCTCGACGCCGGATGGCGCGCTTGAGGCGGTCCAGAACGAAGAGATGTGGCGCGATGCGATGCAGCGCGGCATGACGCGCGGTGTCATCATCGGCATCTTGGACGGCCTTTCGGGCGGGATCGCCGGCCAGCAGCTCGCAAATTCTCCGCTCGCCAATCTCGCGCTGCAATCCGTTGTGCAGGCCGGGCTCGGCGCTGGAGGCGAGGCGGCGGGCCAGATCGCGTCCGGACAGGAGTTCAACCTTGCCGAGGTTCTGATCGAGGGCCTTGCCGAGTTCGTCACTGCACCGATCGAGGTTGCGGGCGTCGGCGGTCGCGCGTTCGTCGATAATCAGCGCAAGGCGCGTGATGCCGAGGCCAGGCGCACCCTGTTTCAAGAGCTGTCGGGACAAGCGGTTTCGTCGAAGCTCCGCGAGCGGATGCCTGACAAGTTCCGCGAGTTCGTCGAGGCCGCGACCAAGGACGGCCCGGTCGAGCACGTATATGTGCCGGCCAAGGAGTTCGTCACCTACTTCCAGGACATCGGCGTCGATCCGTGGGCGCTGGTAGACGAAGAACTCGACGGCGTGACGCGCGATGATCTCGATGCGGCACTCGCCGGCGGCGGGGACCTTCAAATTCCAACTGCGACCTATGCCGCGAAGATCGCAGGAAGCGAGCACGACGCTTTCCTGATGGAGAACATGCGGTTCGATCCCGATCAGATGACGGCTCGGGAAGCGGCAGAGTTCAACGCGCGGGCGCAAGAGGCGATGGAGGAGGCTTGGCAGGTCGCCGAAGAGCTTCGCCGGCACGAGGAAGAGTTTCGGTCATTCGAGCAAGAGATTTACGACACGATGGTTTCGCGCCTTCGTGCTGCCGGCCGATCGACCGAGGTGGCGACAACCGAGGCCATGCTTTACCCGGCCTTCTACCGGGTGATGGCGGAACGATCGAACCTGACGATCGAGGAGTTCTTGCAGCGCTATCCGCTGCCGCAGGTGCAAGGCGCGATCCCCCAGGGCTTCCAGTTCCGCGATGTGGATGAGCTGAATAGAACGCTCGCCGAAGCTCGGAACCGAAAGACGGTTCGCGACAGTCGCATGACCTTGCTCGAGTTCATCGACGATCGAGGCGGTATCAACGATGTCGGCGGCGAGCTGCGGGCGCGAGATGCCGAGACCATCCGGCGTGGCCGCGGAAAGAAGACGCTCCGGCTTGCACGTCCCGGCTTCGTGCCGGGTCAGGCCGGCATATTTGGTGTCGGCGAGACTGATATGTACAGCCCCGACAGCGTGGCCCACGCGGCGATCGAATACGGCTACATGGCAGACGATCCGATCGTGATCCAATACAAAACAGCTTTGGAGCGAGGCGATCAGGTCCCGGACATCACGCGCGCCTTGTGGGATGCGATCGACCGCGAATTGGGCGGCGAGCCTCAGTATTCCGCTTATGCTCCGGTTGACCCAGCGATTGCCGAGAACGAAGCGCTCGATCAGATCGAGGAATATCTGGCGAGCCTCGGCGTCTCTCTTTACGACGATGACGCGACGATCAAGGCGGCCATCCAGGCGGACCGGGAAGCCCGGCACTATGGGCAGTTCGCTGGGGTGCGCGCCCGGACGCTCGACAGCAGCGCGCTGGAGCGCGCGCAAGCCATGGAAGCCGATGGCGAATTGCCCGGCGACATCTACGGCGCCACGGGTTTTTTCAAGGGGCCTGACGGCCTCTGGCGCTTTGAGATCAGCGATGCCGACGCCAAGCTCAAGATGGGCATGCTCGATCGGATCATCAGGAAGCTCGCGCCCAAGTATGTGCCGCTTAGCTCGGTGCTGGATCACCCGAAGCTGTTCGCGGCTTATCCGCAGCTCGCCTCCTACCGCACGTCCGTCAAGATCGATCCGGATGCCGAGCTTCTCGGAGCGCACGACGGAGAGAACAGGGTCATCGAAGCTCGGGGCAGAACGCCTGAAGAAGCCCTGTCGGTTTTGCTGCATGAAGTGGCCCACGCGATCCAGACAGTGGAGGACTTCGCGACCGGCGGCAACCCGAGCATGGGCGAACTCTATGAGGGCGAACGCGTCGCTGAACTCAAGGCCAGCATCCGGCAGCTCGGGGAAGCAGCGGAAGCGGCCTATGAGGCCGGCGACAAGGATCGCCTCAAATGGATTGCCGATCGGGTCGCCCAAGAAAAACAAGAAATGGTCAAAGCCGCGCGGTTCGAATACTACCGCCGCCTGGCGGGAGAGGTCGAGGCGCGCAACGTGCAAGCGCGCGATAAGTTGCGCCGCTCCGGAGAAGAGCCGGATGCGCCCTGGTGGACCGCGGACGTTACCTCAGACAAGGTGATCATTGTTCGCTCGCGGGACCGCGGCGATGCGTTCAAGGCTCTTTCCGCGGACCAGGGCGATCCCAACGCAGGCCGGGCCGGAATGCCGGATTGGATGCGCGGGATTTTGGAAGGGTCGCGTCAAAGGAAAGCGCTCGCAGCCGAGCTTGCGGCTGACGGGAAGGCTGTCCGGTTGAAACACGCGGACGGTCGCTCAGCGCTTGCCGGCCCGGACATGTCCAGTCCTGGCGGCTTCCGGTTGACGCGGTTCGATGATGATGGCCCGGTCGGGCATACCGAGCATTCCAGCCTTGCCGACGCCATTGATGAGGGCTTGAGGGCTGGGTATCAGCCGGTGGGGCGTTCCTACGATCAGAGCGGTGATGAACGGAACCTGATCGTTCAGCACAATCTTACCGCGGCGAACCTCCTGCATGCCGACAAGATGCGCGGCCTTGCCGTGCCATCGCTGGCGATCTCGAACGTTGATCACCCTCTCGACAACTTCGGAGAGATCACATTGCTTGGCGGGCCTGACCTGATCGACCCGCGCAAGGATCGGACGTCGAAGGTCTTCGATGCGGACGTGTACTCGCCGCGCTATCCGACCGTCCGTTACAAGATCGCCAAGGCGGCGATGAACAAGGTTTGGAAGCGGCTCGGCAAGGTTTCCGCAGAGCTGGGCCATGTGCTGTCCGGGGAACTCGACAGTGGCGAAGTCGAGCGCAAGGGCCTTGAGGCATTCCGCGATAGCTCTGCCGTTCAGCTTCAATTCTTGCGCGACACTGGTCGCGATATCGAGCTGCCGCAGCAGACGGCCAGAACCGATTATCTCAAAATGGTTCCGGAGCTGGCCGACAAATTCATTGACAGCTACGCCGTCAATAACGACCCGGAAACGAGGGCGCTGGTCGAAAAAGCGATCAGCCTGGAAATCCAGAAGCTTCGTGACGCTGCCCCGGATATCCCCGTCGAGGAATGGCGCGATCAATACTATCGCAATGGCGAAATCCGCCGCTCTGTCATCGACGATATCCGGCAGGAGATCAGAGTTGCCCGCGAGCCCGGCGTCGATCGCTACGCCGCGCGCACGGCGATCCGCGATGCGGTGAAGCCTCATGCCGACGAGTTCTCGGCCTGGGTCGAAGAACAGTTCGGCTCCGTCATTGCCGGCGAAACGATCATGACGGAAACGGCGTCGGGCAATTGGCGATACCTGCCGCATACGCTCGACAATGTGGTCAAGGTGCTGCGCAAGAAGCTGCGCGACGGCGAAGGCTTCAACTATGGCGTCGGCTCGATCCGCTCGAAGGTCGCCAATCAGTTCAAGAGCGTGTCGGCAATTCAGCGGGCGCGTGGCCGGCTGATCCCTGCCGACGCCATGCAGGCGCTCAAGGATGAGGTTAACGACGAGTTCGTTGCGCTCGCCTCGAAGCTCGGCGCGTATTCGGAATACAGCAGCGGCTTTGGCTGGCTCGATACGTTCAGCGAGCAACTGAAAGAGGTTGCCGATCGTGGGCCTCGCGCGCTCAATCAGTATTTCAACGATCTGCCGGATGATCTGCTGCAAGAGGCCGTTGCCTTTCTCGACAAGCTCGCGAACATGCCGACCGAGTATTTCGAGGCGAAGCTTCAACGCGCGGTCGATCTCAGCGAGTTCAAGGCGGCAGTCGTTCCGCATGACGCGCCCCAGGCTGCCAAGGACGTTCTGAAGCGTGCTGGCGTGCCGATCTTTGAATACGATCCCAAGGACGCCAGCTCGCGTGCGGTACGGACGCGGCTTGCTGCGAGTGAGGGCAAGCTTCTGTTCCAGAGCGGCCGCGATCAGGCGGTCGAAGATCAGCCGCGCGTAAATGAAGACGGCTTTGTCCAGCTACTTCCGTTCAGAGAGGAATGGGGCGATCCGCGGTTCAACGAGGAAGATCGGGAACACGCGCTCGGGCGCTTGCGTGAAATCCGGGCGATGAATGTGCGGCAGGCACCGTGGGAGGACATCGTTGCCGCCTATCGCGACCTCAATCAGATCGCCATGCAATTGCTCTACTTCGCGCCGGATGCGCCCATAGAGAAATTGCGCGATACTCTGAACGGCGGCCACGAAGTGTGGCGGTACATGTTCGATAGACGCCGCGGCCCCGATCTGGGAGACGATGGGCGAAGCTCCATATACTCGGGCATCAACGTTCCGCCTGACATTCAGGATTTTGCGCGTGAAGGTGGGTCCGCGATCGAGCACTTGCTGAAATCGCGCCGCCGCGGCGTTGTGGAGCTGTTGGAGTTCGGTTGGACTGACGAGCCGCGGCCTAGCCGCAAGCCCTTGGACCCGTCCCAAATTGGCGAGAAGATGCGATCCGGCTTTTACTTTCAGGTCGGGCGCAAGCTGGCCGATGTTCCGGATGCTCTTTTCAATCAGGGCGGGCAAGCGGTTATCGATTGGCTGACCCAAGCTGGTGTCAGCCGGGCTGAGATCGACCATTTCCAGCTACAGCAGAAGTTCGGCAATCGACAGCCGGCCACTCGCGAGGACTTCGCTCGCGCCATTGCGGAGCGCATGTTCGATTTCCGTCGCAAGACATCCTGGCTCAATCCGGAGCGGACCAGGCGCGATTACGAACTCGGCGGCACACGTGCTTTCGGCGGCCCCCGCATCCCCGGTCGCGGCATATACTTCGAGCGGTTGAACGCGTTCCCGAAGAAGCTGAAAGGCGGTGAAGAGTTCCCGCCCGGCAGCTTTGAGTCGCCGCATTGGGAGGATGTGCATACAGGCACCTGGGCGTCGTGGCGCGGCTCGATCCGAGACATTCCAAACTGGGGCCGCATGCTGATCGGCGAAGAGGGCCAGACTGATTACATGCAGGGCGCGGTCAGTGGCCGCCGGCCGCGGATTACGACGGCGGAATACCTGAAGCTCAAAGACGATCGCGATCGCCGCGACAAGGTGCTCGACAAAGCCTACGATCTCGTGGGCACGGCGGCATCCGCCATCGGGCTCAGCTATCAGCAAAAATCCGCAATCGCCAGAGAGCTGGTTCCTCTATACGGGGGCAGTGAGCTTGACAGGGATGCATGGCTGGAACGCGCCAAGTCATTTCGCGACCTGATCCGCGAGCGCGGCAACAATAAAGACGCGATCGAAGCTCTCGACGAGCTGGAAAAACTGCGCAGCGACAACGAGGAATTTTTCAAGCCCGGAGCGCGCGAGCTATACGACGACCCGGCGAAGTTCACGCCGGAAACTCCGCTCGATGAAAGCTATACGCGCAACATGATCCGCGATCTGTTGCTGCTTGCGGCGCAACGGAACGTGAACTCGATCGCCATATCAACGTCGGAAACCACCGATCGCATCCAGGCCAACACTCACCGGAGCGCTGCCCATTTCTATGACCGGCAGCTCAAGCCGGGCCTCGAACGCGAGCTGAGACGGTGGACTGGCGACAGCACCCTGAAACTCGAGTTGGTGAAGCTGCCCAAGGCCATGGGCGCGCCGCGTAACGAGAAAGCTTACACGGTATGGGCGGCCCGTCTAACGCCGGAAGTTCTCGCGAGAATACGCGCCCAAGGTCTGCCGATGATGCAGGACACGGGGGAAGCGGGGCGGCGCGGCTCCATCCAATTCCCTGCCGGCGGCGTCGGTCGCGGTGATACGGTGATCCGCCTGTTCCAAGGGGCCGATCTCTCGACGATGCTGCACGAAAGCGGCCACTATTTCCTGAGCGTCATGCAGGATCTTGCCGCGAATGGCGAAGAGCAAGCCACTGCGGATTTGGCCGCGATCCGGGTATGGTGGCGTTCGAATGCCGATAGTGTTGCGAAAGACGCAATGCGCTCTGCGCCTGATGTGAAGATCACAGCAGACGACGTGATTGCTGTCCTCGACTACGGCACGACTGGCGACGCCGATAAGGACATCGCCATCGATACCGGCATGCACGAGCAGTGGGCGCGGGCCTTCGAAGCGTACCTGATGGAGGGCAAAGCGCCTTCGGCCGAACTCCGCTCGGCTTTCGAGAAGTTCCGCGCTTGGCTGATTTCCGTTTACCGCCGCCTCGTCGGTCTCAACGTCGCGGTCTCGGATGACATTCGTGCGGTCATGGATCGCATGCTCGCGACGGATGAAGAGATCGCCAAGGCACAGGCCGAAGCCGGCGGCACCGCGCCGCTGTTCGCGACGGCTGAAGAAATGGGCTTGTCTCCGGAGGAGTTCAGCGCATTTCTCAAGCTGCGATCCCAGGCTGAAGATGAGGCCAAGGCGCGGCTGTTGCGCGAGATCATGGCTCCGATCAAGCGCGAGCGTGACAAGTGGTACAAGGAGGAAAGGGCCAAAGTCCGCAAGGAAGTCGAGCGCGAGGTCAACGCGTATCCCTACTATCGCGCAATCGAATGGCTGGGCAACCGCCGCTGGCTGGGGGACGATCCGCCTCTCGACGATACGCCCGACCTGCGGCTCTCGAAGGCAATCCTTGTCGAGCGCTACGGTGAAGGTGTCCTGAAGACGCTCCCTCGCGGGAAGCAAACCATTTACACCGTCGATGGCGGCCTTGATCCTGACGACGCTGCCGGCTGGTTCGGCTTCGATAGCGGCGACGAAATGATCCGTGCGCTGGAGCGCGCGCCGAAACGGATCGATGCCATCGAGGCCGAAACCGACCGGATCATGAACGAGCGGCACGGCGACGTGCTGAATGACGGCACGATCGAAGCCGAAGCGCTCGATGCGGTTCATACCGACAAGCGCGGTCAGTGGATCGCGGCGGAGCTCAAAGCCGTGGTGGAGGTCGCCGGCACTGGCGACGTGATGACGGCCAAGGCCGCTCGCGAGACGGCGCGGCGCACCATTGCCAGAATGCGCGTTCGCGACGCCATGAACGCCAATAGGTTCCTCGCGGCCGAACGCAAGGCTGGCGAGGAAGCTGCACGGCTCGGCGCGATGCTGGCGCGCGAGAAGCTATGGATGGATGCTGCGCGCCGTCGGATCGCTACAAAAGCGCGTGCGGTGCTGCGCGAGGATGGCAAGCCTGATGCTGTTGCCGGGCAGATCGATCGGGCGAACCGATCGACGAAGAACTATAACGAGACCGTCGAAAAGCTGATCCAGGCCAAGCGGCGGCAATTGCTCAATCATGCGCTCTACATGGAAGCGCGCAAGGTGGCTGATGAGGTCGCCAAGGCGGAACGGTTCGTCGCCAAGCTCAGCAAGAAGACGACGCGCGAGAAGATCGCTGGAGCCGGGCGGCGCGAGAATGCGCAAGTCGATTACCTGGCCGCAATTGACGAGCTTCTTGACCGCTATGACTTCCGCCGTTTAAGCGGCGCGGCCGAACGGCGGCGCGGCGCGCTCAATGCCTTCGTCGAGGCTATGAAGGCGGCCGGTCGTGAAAACGAGCTTGCGATCCCCGAAGCGGTCCTGGCGGACGCGGCGCGCAAGCCCTACAAGACGCTTCCCGTCGAGGAATTGCGCGGCGTCATCGACAGCCTGAAGAACCTGGAACACGTAGCGCTGCGGTGGGACAAGCTGATCGATGCGCAACAGCAGCGCGCGCTCGATGATGTCGTGGCCGATATCGTCGAAGCCTTCGACGCAAACCTGCCAAAACGCCCGCCGGGCCGCGTGCCTACGAGCGGCGAAGCGCTGCGCAACGCTGGCCGCCAATTTCTTGACCTGGTGCTCAACGCTGGCACGATCCTGCGCGAGATCGATGGCTTTGCCGATTTCGGCCCGGCCTATCGCAACATCAAAGCTCCGATCGACGAAGCGATGAACCGTCTGATCGTGCGAAAGCAGAAGGCGGCCGCCGACCTCGAAAAGCTCTACAGCGTCTATTCCAAGGAAGAGCGTCGCCGCATGTCGGTGCGCGAGTACATGCCGGCTCTCGGGTATTCACTGTCGAAGTGGGAGCGGATCGCGGTTGCACTCAACACCGGCAACGCCGGCAACCTCCAGCGCTTGACTGATCCCAAGGTGCGCGGCTCGCTCACTGAAGCCCAAGTCGCGGCTGTCCTCGCCACGCTTGACGAGCGCGATGCCGATTTCGTGCAATCGGTTTGGGATTACATCGGATCGTTCCGCGCGGACATCGCCGCGCGCGAGCGCCGCACCACGGGCGTCGAACCGGAATGGGTCGAGGCACAGCCGGTGCAGATTGCGGGCAAGACGCTCAAGGGCGGCTACTACCCGCTGAAATATGATCCCCGGCTCTCCTCGCTCGCGCGCGATGATCAGACGCAGGAGATCGCGCAATCGCTTCAGGCGGGCCGGTTCGGCAAGGCGCAGACGCGCAACGGCCATCTCAAGGAACGTGCGCAATCCTCCGGCCGTGATGTCGAGCTGGACATGTCGGTGCTGCACCGGCACGTCAACCAAGTCATCTATGACCTCGAGTTGTCTGAGCCGGTGGCGAACTCCTGGCGCATCCTGCAAGACGGCCGTATCCGCTCGGCCTTTATCGAGGCCGGCAAGCAAGCCGATTTCGATGCGCTCGAAACCTGGCTCAAGGACGTTGCGGAAGGCGAGCTGCGCTCCGCCGATTTCACCGGCCGGGCGGCGCGAATACTCAAATCGAATTTCACCGCAGCCAAGCTGGCATTCAACATTTCGACCGTCGCGATCCAGGTCACGGGCCTGTCTCAGTCCATGGTCGTCGTCGGCAAGAAAGATTTCGTTCGCGGGGTCATGGCGTCGTTCCGGCCCGGTGTGGTGAGCGATATCGTCGCCAAGTCGCCGTTCATGGCGTCGCGTCAGACGACGTTCAACAAGGACATTTATGACTTCTACAGCGATCCGAAGACGGGGCCGGTCGCCTCACGCTGGGGCGATATCAAGTCGAATATCATCGGGCCTTTGTCGTTCTGGATGATGACGAAAGTGCAATGGGCGCTGGTCGATGTGCCGACATGGCTTGCCGGCTATCATCAGGGCTTGCGCAAGTTCGGCAAGGACGAGGCGAAAGCAATCGCGCACGCCGATGCGATCGTGAAGCGCGCGCAAGCCTCGGGCCTGTTCTCTGATCGCTCGGCGGTCGAGCGGGGCTCCGTCACGCGAACGGCTCGGCAGAACGAAGTTGTTCGCCTGTTCACGGCCCTGGGCTCCTACATGTTCGCCAAGTTCAATGTCGCTTATGAGCGCTCGGCGCGGGCCTCACGCGCCATCAGGCAAGAGGGCGTGTCGCTCAAGTCGGCGCAAGAGGCGCTGTCGTGGACGCTCGATATGGCGTTCCTGTTCACGCTTGAGGCGGTGATCCTCGCCGCGATCCGCGGCGGCCTGCCCGACCAGGATGACGAGGAGAACGATAGCTGGCTGAAATTCATCGCGAAGGAAACGGCGTTCGGCGTCATGGCAACAATGCCGTTCGTCCGCGACGTTGCCGGCCCGGTGCAGGGCTATGACGGCGGCGGCGCGTATGGTGCGATCACGAAGGAGCTGGGCGCTCCGCTCGTTCAGATCGCCCAAGGTGAGGTCGATGCGGCGCTCGTCAAATCGGTCATCAACGCGACGGGTCTCGCAACGGGCCTGCCGGCGACGCAGATCAACCGCATCGTCGATGCGGCGTGGCGCGAGGCTGAAGGCGAGGACGTGTCGCCGGTCGAATACCTGATGGGCCGTTCGAGGAAGTAACCGTCAGAAAATAGCTTTGCGCGCTGAACTCCAGCGCGCGAGCTGTCTATGACGATCTCCAGCGAAATAAACCGTTCCGGCCCGTATGACGGCAATAGCGTCACGACTGTCTTCGACTTCGATTTCCGGATCGTTGACGAAAGCCACCTGAGCGTCATTAAGACGGACGCGGCCGGCATCGAGTCAGAGCTTGTCATCGGCGCGGATTACACCGTTTCCGGTGTCGGTGACGCCAGCGGCGGGCAAATCACTCTGAGCATCGCGCCGAAGTTCGGCGAGAAGATCACCATTCTGCGCAAGGTTCCATTTACCCAGCAAACCGATCTCGAAAATCAGGGTGCGTTCTTCGCCGAAACGATAGAAGCGGCGCTCGATCTGGCTGTCATGCGCGATCAGGAGTTGAGCGAGAAGGTCGATCGCGCGTTCAAGACTACGGCGGTGGGCGATCGATACGATGCCGGCGGGCTGCGCTTCTCGAACCTGGCCGATGGCGTCGATCCGCAGGATGCGGCCACGGTCGGCCAAACCATGGGCGCTCAGCAAGCCGCGACGGCGGCAGCTCAAAGCGCTCAGCAAGCCGAGCTGGCGGCGCAACGCGCGCTCGCTGCGGCCGTTCCCCTGGCTGCCGGCCGCAATTTCGCAGCGGCTCATAACCGCCTGACACTGGAGAGCCTGCGGATCACTGCTGGGCAGTATGCAGGTGGTTGGCGTGCTACCGGGGCCGGTGGCCTGAACTGGTATTTCACATTTGCGGCAATGGTGCTGTCAAATCAGTTCACCACTGCTCAGATCAAGGATGCTGTCGAAACCTGCCTGGAAACATCTGTGGTTGGGGCTTGGGAAGCCAGCACCACGTATGCGGCCGGCACTAAGGTCGTCATTGGCGGCAAGATCTTTTTCGTCAACATCGCCGGCACGACGGGGGCAAGCCCGCCTGACGTATCTGGCATCAGCACCGCCGGAGAGTTCGTCGGCGATGGCACGGTCACGTGGGAATACATGGGCATGACCGTGCCAAACGAGTGGGAATGGTTCATCATCGATGTGCTCGGCGACCTTTCCACGCTCGACTATCCAGACAGCCACGACGCCTATGCCGGAATGCTGGCGTCGGCGGCGCTCAAAGCTGGCGTTGACGCGACCTGGCTGGATGCAGCCAGCATCTTCCCTGGCAAGAGCCGACTGCAACTCATCGGAACTGTGTTTGACCGGTGCATCACAGATACGCTCCAGGGCCTGAACCTCGCATCGACATTCCAGGGCGATAAGCTGGGGGATGGCACGCCGTACCCGATCAAGTTCATCGCCGATAATTGCGATGCTTGGCGCGGGGCGAAGTCGCTCGCGGGCCTTTACGCCATCGTGGGCGACGCGGTGAACGAGGCGGCGGCTGAAGGGCTGGCGGCTACGCTAAAGAGCGGCGTCATCGCGCTTTGGGACGATACCGTGGGCCGGTTCAGGACGTATCAAAGCCAGACGGGACACGGGAGTTTGACGGGTGACGAGGCGTTCGTCACAAACCTGCGGTTTCACGCGTGGCCGATCCTCCATGACATGTGGACTAGCTACGAGGAGTGGGTGACTTACGCCGATCCGGTCATCTCCTACACGATCGCCAACACACCCGGCCTGTGGCTCGGCGAGGTTGACGCGTTCGCCATAGCCGAGTGGTACTTCATGGCCGCAAAGAAGTTCGGCTGGCTGGTCGCCAAAGACACGCTCGCGTGGCGGGTGACAACTCGACCGCTCTCGCTCGTGACGCTCATCGACATTGCGCTCAACCTGGAGGCGGGGGACCATGGATCAAGCCACTCGGGCTGAACTCGAAAAGCTACATGGACGGATCAACGACTTGAAGGAGCGTATCGTTTTGCTGGAAGCAGATCGCCCTTACGTGCGCGAGGCCCTGGCCCGCATCGAAAGCGCGGTGTCCGAATTGCGCGTGGGCTTCAAGGCGGACATCGATCAGTTCCGCGGCTACTTCGTCAAATTCGTGTGGGTCGTCGCGGTCGCGCTTATCGGCGCGATCATGCAGTTCATCATTCGTGGCGGGTTGAGCGTCAACTGAGTTTAGCCGGCAACCCTTGCCGGCGCATGTTGCGGTTTCTCAGAAAGGAGACCGCGCATGACGAGTGTCATCATCCGCATCCTGTTGCGCTACGCCGCGGCTCTGCTTGTCGCGAAAGGTTTGCTGTCGCCAGACGTGGGTGATGTCGTTTCGAACGATCCCGATCTCGTCGCCGTGATCGAGGTTGCGGCCGGCATGATTATCGGGGTCGCTGCGGAATGCTGGTATTTCCTCGCGCGCAATTACGGGTGGTCAACATGAGCTGGCTTTTCACACTATTGACCGGTGGCCTGCTGGATAAGCTCATCGGCCCGCTCGAACGCGCTTACCACGCGAAGCTGTCTGCCGACACGGATGCCAAGAAGCTCGCGGCAGAGCAGATCATCAAGCTCTTCGAGGGGCAGATTGCGCTCGCCACGACTGCCGCCCAACATGATCGCTGGTGGTCAACACGCGAGCTGATCGGCAAGTGCGCCCTGATCTATGTCGCCAAGATCGTCGTATGGGATACCGTGCTCGGCCTTGGCATAACGCCCGATCCTGGCCCCCAGGTCTCGGGCATCGTCATGGTGGTGATTGGCTTCTACTTCGGGGCCAAGGCCGCAACGGACGTGGCGGCAAGGCTGCTCGGGGCCTTGGCCGCGCGTCGCTAGGGGCCGGCCCGGTAGCTCATGATCTCGCCGCGCTGGAGGGAGCCCTTGTCCAGGAGATTGGCAAGGGCTTTCTTCGGCGGCATGTAGGAGCGCCGGCCGGGGCGCTGCTTGGCGTCCTCCTGCTGCCAGCCCAATTCAAGCCGGCAAATCTGCGTCCACAGATTGAGCGCCTTCGCCTCGCTGCGCTCGCGGCGCAACGCTCGGAACAGATCGTAGAGTTCCGCCCCGCGCTGCATGCGGCGATTGTTGAACGTCTGGCGGCAGGAAGCGCAACAGAACTCCTGGCCTCTGCGGCGGCGGCTGATGGGCTGCCCGCATTCCAGGCACCGGTAATCGCGTGATGTCATGATCGTCCCCCTAAAACCAAAAGAGCGCCAGCGTCTAAACGCCAGCGCTCTTCTGTAGCATCATGTTGCGATTATCGCAACAGTGTTGTCATGGCAAAGCGCCTCGTCGTCCACTGCGCGTGGGCTGCGGCTCTGGATGGAGAATACGGCTGCTTTCGGGATCGCATGCGGGCTCGCTCTCCTCCTCGGGCTCGGGGTCGGCATTGGCAGGGGTTCCGACGCGGCGCGTCTTCTGCTCTGCCTTCACTTCATCGATCTGAGCGGCCTTCAGCACTTCGGTATAATCCCCGCTCTTGTGCGCGGCCTTGACGAGCGACAGTGTATTGAACTGCTCGTCGAGGCTCTTGCCGGTCGGCAGGAACGCCTTGATCACGATCGCTATGCCTGTCTGATTTGCCATGTTGGAACCTCCTTTGATGGCCTGTGTCAAAGCTCGCGGATCAGCAGGATTGCCGCCGCCGCATAATTGATGACGCCAAGGTATTCCTGAACAGCGGCGTCGTACTGCTTGCGTTTGACCATGCGGTTGGCCTCCTGGGCCTTCTTCATGATCTGGTAGGAATGCCCGCCAGCATCGCCAAGCATGCGGGCGATCTCCATGATCGGCTGATTGAGAAAGGGCTTGTCGTCGGCGTGCCGGTCGTGCCCCTTGCCGCGTGCCGCTTGATCGTGGGCAGCCTGAAGAATGCCGGCAAGGCTGCCGTACATCGGATCGCCCACAATGGCGGGCGGCTCGGGATCGGGCGCGGGCAGCGCCTTCGGCTCGTCCGGCTGGGGCGGCTCTGGTTGCCGGGCGGCTGACGGGACTTCCTCGATCAGGTCCAGCTCCGATTGGTCATAGCGTGATGGCGAAACAGTTCCGTCGTCGCGATACGTGAGTTCCCCGCTACTCCAAGGGAAGGTCGAGCAACCCGACCGGCGCATCGGGCCGATGCATTTGCCTCTGCGGTCCCAATAGAACTTTCCTTCTTCAATCTGCATCGCTTGTCCTCCTGAGTTTTTGCGAGGTTGCCTTGATCTTGTGATGAGCGAGGATGATTGCCTGCTCGTCAGTGAGGTCTTCCGACCGGCCGATGACCTTCAAATCGTCGGCCAGCTTCTTGAGTTCTGGAGCGGCGGCGATCAGGTCCGCCTTGTCGCGCGTGCGAATTTCGACGCGCGAAAACCCTGGCACCGTGGCAACCATCAGATGTCGTCTCCTGGCTGCTGATCATCGTCGGCGTGGTCGATGATCTCTCCTGTTTCCGGGTCGTAATAGGTCTCGTCGCCGGGCTCGCGCTCGATCTGCCGGGGCTCGGGTTGTTTAGTGGGCGTCACATCCTTGAGGACCGCTGCCGCGCCTCCCCGCTTCTTGGCTGCGCGCTGGCGCACGGCTTCTGCGATCTCGGTTTCCGGCCGCTGGTCCCATTCGAAATCGTCGTCAATGCGCTCGACGGCATCCATGAACTCGTCGCGGTCGCTGCTCGATGGCAGGTACTTGCTGATCCGACGAATGACGGTCTTGCGCCACCATTCGCCATAGTTCTTGCCCTTCGCCGGGTCGTATTGATCGGGGTTCTTGGACTGCGCTGCGATGCGCATGATGGCCGCTTTGTCCATGACCTCGCGCTGCACGCTGCCATCCTTGAGCCGCACGATTGCGTAAACCGCAACGGGCTGGCCGCGCGGTCCGGTCAACAGCGGCTCGTGCTCGATCCGCTCGTCATCACCCAGCACGTAGGCAAACTTGTCGTTCTCATAGACGACGTGCGCGGCGATGCTGGATATGGCCCCGCTGTTGCGCGCCATCTTCATGATGCCGGCAACCATCGGGAGATACTGAACGCGATCTTCCCATCTGTCCGGCTCGCCGCGCCTGCTCACCTTCTGCCGGAAGGTCACGAGCGCCGCTTCGCGGCCGTCCAGAATGAGGCCGTCCGTCGCCGCCTTGGTGCAGGCTGCGAGCAGCGAGTGCATTCCGCCTTCTGTTGCGGTTGCGGCGCGCGAGACCTGTGGGTTCATCTGGAGCGCGGTTTGCACAGTGCGAACGAAGCGCTCGACGGGAATGTGGCCGGGCAGTGCTTTCTTGAACTCCGGCGTCATCTGGATGAGACGCTGACGAAGCGTCACGGGTTGGTCGTTAGTTCTTGCGGGAAGCGTGTTTGTCTGCGCCATCGCTGATCTCCCTCAAAAGCGTTTCGGCTCGGCTCTGGACCTTGCCTGTTGTAGTTTCGGCAACGTGCCGCAAGATCGAGACGGCCAAGTTGCTGCGGGGCTTCGGAGCGCGGCGGTAGAAGTATGCCGCGCTCCAAAACTTGCGTGTGTTTTCCGCGAGGTCGGTCACGCCGCTTCGCCGTCCAGCTCGTCCGGAGCTTCAGTCAGCCGATAGGCCCAGCGCTTGAAGGTCAGCTCTTGAACGCCTTCGCCGTATGCCGGCCACCTGTCCCCGCGCTTGCACTCGGCATATGTGTTGAGCGCTTGCCGCATCATGGCGCGGCCTTCTTCGACGATCGACGGCGGCAGCTCGTAGACGGCGAACGCATAAGGCGGCTTCTTTTCCCATGCGAGGAATGCGAAGCCTTCGACCTTCTGGTTCAGTGCTCGCCAGCCGTCCGAATAGAACGCCTCCTGCGCGTGATAGCCGTAGTTGGTGACGCTGCGGGCGAAAGCGTCAGGGTGTGCGCTGACCGTTGATTTCACGTCGAGCAGGATGCCGAGGTCTTCGCGATAGAGGTCGGGCCGGCAGCGGCAAAGCTCGCCCGTCTCCTCGTCGATCCAGTAACCGGAAGCCTCGATCACCGGCTTGCCGCCCGTGACGATGCTGTTGATCCAGGCGTCGGCATGAACCGCATCGCGGATCGTCAGCACGCCGTCGTAGTCCGGCGCGGTCAGCAACAGCTTGCCTTCGCCCTTGCAAAACTCGGCGGCATCCTTCCACTTGTTTCCGCGCCGATCCTCGGGGCCGCGAAACACCTTGGCCTCGAAAAGCTCGGGCTGGAGAATGGCGAAGTGGCAAGCTTCGCCGAAGTCGAAATGCGATTTTTCCTCGCGGACGCCGAACTTGTAGTGAGCCGGGCTCTGCGTCTGGATTGTCCAGAGGCCGGATTTCGAAATGCCGGGTCCGGCGTGGTAGCTCTCGTTCGGAATGTCGCGATAGATGCCCGGCTTGATCGCGGGGTTGACGGCTGGCTTGCTCATTGTGCTGCCTCCAGGGCCGGCGTTTCATGCGGGGTGCGGTCTGCGATCATCATCAGGATCGCATCGGACGCCGCGTCCTGGAGCGTTGCCCCATGTCCGACCACACACGGGTTGTCGCTGTTGGAGTGCCCAGACCAATGGACGGTGATCGAATAGCGATGCGTCTCATGCAGGCCGGGATAAAAATGCACGGCTGCGGATGACAGGTTGTGGACCTTGCACAGGTCCGCAAGGAACGGTTCTAACGGTGTCATGAACTGCACTCCTAATGCATGTTGCGTTGTGAACATCGCAACACTAGGCGCGGCTCATCGCAACAGTCAAGGGCTGGAATGCAGAATTTTAGAAATTCACAACGGGCATTGACAAACGCCCAACGCGATGCTGATATCGCAACAGAAGCGGCGTGGGGAAGCGGTCAACCCGCTCGGCTCATAACCGGGAGATCGGCGGTTCAAATCCGCCCGCCGCAACCAACTCACGGCAGCGGGGGCTGTGCGAAGGCCGGTGGCGAAGAGGGCCGCTACCGGCCTTTTCCTACGGAATGATTGCAAGCACGGGTGTTGCTGTTTGCAGGTCGAACTCGGCCCTCTGTCCAGAGACGGTGACGACACGGGCCTCGCCGGTTTTTCTGGCTCGCTCGATCTTCGCCATGACTTGTTCGCCAGCATTGTTCCGGCAAATCGACAGCGCGCCTATTGCGGTGCTTTCGACAATCTCCGTGGGCTTGAACAACACGACAGCATCATCGAGAAAAGCTAGCGGGCCGTCGAGCGCCCTGACCTGGGCGGCAATGATCCGGCCGTTGCCGTGAGTGTGGATCGCTGCCTGAGCGCGATCGATCACGGACTGTGGGAGCGGCCGCGGGTCCGTGAGCCGTCCGACCTCTCCCTTTTCGTTGACGATCGCCGCGAGCAGCACGCGCGTCGGCTGGCCGTCGAGATCGATGGAGACGCCAGCGTGTCTCAAGACCTCGCTGACGGGCGCATTCAGAAAATGCGCAATGGCGGTGGTCTCCTCCATCTTCATTTTTCTCTTGCCGGCAAGCATTCGCGACACTGCCGATGGGTCCAGGTCCAGGTGCCGCGCGAGCGCCCGGACGGACTTGCGGTTCTCCTCCAGCTTCTGGATGAACCAATCCCTGTTGATTTGCTGCATATGATATACTCACATCGCACGACTAACCTGCACTTGTTGCAGGTCTCGCAACACACTGCAAGCATCATATCGTAAGTCTTGCCCCCGCCTCCGAAACAAATCCTCCCACAAGCCTTCCCCTCCAGAGGCTTGACCAGTGCGACATTCACATCATACTGTTGCGAAAAACGCATCAGGTGATTTGCATTGACTGCCGCCAACCAAAAGACGCCGTGGCAACGGGTGTATGCCAAATTCGGCATGTCGCAGTCCGCCTTCGCTCGGGCGCTTAAGCGACACCGGTCGAAAGTTAGCCGTGCTTTGCGAGATTCGAAAGGCTTGATTAACGGGAAAGATCAAGAGCTTATCATCATGGTTGCCAAAGAGTATGGCGTCGACCTGTCTCCGGACGATATCACGCCGGTCATCAGCCATGACTGACAGATTACGCCCCGGCAGCGCGCCGATGTCAATTCAGCAACAAGCCGAGTTCATTGACAGTATCGCAACACGCTGCGTCATGAGCGACGGCACGCCGGCACACGAGACGATCATCATCCTCAATGCCTCCGAGGCTGCCGATCTGAGCGCGCTGGCCAAGCGGCTCTATCGCATGGCTCCACACGAGGATCGCATCAGGCGGCTGGTGGTGGGTCGGTGATCACGCTTCGCCCCGATCAGGAAGATGTTCGCACCAAGCTCCGCGTCGCTTTGCGATCGTCGGCGGCCGTGCTCGTGTTCGCCCCGACCGGCTTCGGCAAGACGGTCCTCGCGGCAGCGCTCATCAAGCTCATTGCCGACGCTGGCAAGCGCGTGATCTTCTGCGTTCATCGCGTCGATCTCATTACGCAGACGGCGAAGACGTTCGATAAGTTCGGCATCCGGTTCAGCTACATCGCGTCCGGTTATCACTTCAATCCATATCATCGCGTCTTCATCGCCTCGATCGCGACGCTCAGAAACCGGCTCGGCAAGATCCCCGCGCATTACGTGATGGTCGATGAAGCGCATTTGAGCGCTGCCAACGGCTGGGCCAAAGTTGCGCACCATTACAAGGGCACGGGCGCGCGCCTCATCGGGTTGACCGGATCGCCCGAGCGTTTAGACGGCAAGCCTCTCGGCGACGTGTGGGACACGATGGTCATGGGTCCGTCTGTCCGGTGGCTGATCGAGAACGGGCACCTGTCGCGCTATCGGGCGTTCGCTCCTGCCGGCATCGATCTGACCGGCGTGCGTATCCGCAACGGCGATTACGTCACCTCGGAGATCGACGAGCTGATGGCGGGCAAGGCGGTCCTTGCGAACGCTGTCCGTCACTGGCGGAAGTTTGCCGCCGGCAAGCGCACCATTGCATTCGCGCCATCCGTCGCGCGAGCGGAACAGCTCGCTGCCGAGTTCCGCGAAAAGGGCATCATGGCCGTTGCGCTCGATGGCAACACGCCGCAAGACGAGCGGCGCGCGGCGTTCATCGGTTTCGCTGACCGGCAGATCGATGTCCTGGTCAATTGCCAGCTCTTCTGCGAGGGCTTCGATCTTGCGGCGCAAGTCGATCGCGACGTGACGATCGAGGCGGTGATGCAATACTCGCCAACGCAATCGCTGGCGAAACATCTGCAACAGCTCGGGCGTGGACTGCGCAAGAAGCCTGAGCCTGCGATCCTGCTCGATCTGGTCGGCAATCTCGCCCGCCTCGGCCTTCCCGACGAAGAGCGCGAATGGTCGCTCGAAGGTCGCAAGAAGAAGGATCGCGAAAGCTCGGTGGTGCTCTGCCCGTCGTGCTTCGCAGCCCATGACGACGCTCCGCGCTGCCCTGAATGCGGGCATGTGTATCCGATCAAGAAGCGCGAGGCGATCGGGCAAGGGCGGCTGCTCGGAGAAGTTGACGGTGAACTCGAGGAAATAGACCTCGATGCGATCCGCCGCGAGCGCAAGCGTGAACAGGCCATGGCGAAGTCGCTGGAGGACTTGGTGAACCTCGCCACGGCGCGTGGGTACAAAAGCCCTGAGAAATGGGCGGCTCATGTCTGGACGTACCGCCAAGCCAGGGCGGCAGAAAGGGCCAGCACATGAACATGCACGTTCCGCATCCGATCGCGTGCCCGTGCTGTCGGCAGCCGGTGCATGCGCCATCTCTTGAGATCGTCATCGATCATTACAAGGTGACGCCGCTTCAAGCCCGCATCCTCGCCGCGATCTGGAGGGGCAAGGGGCATCCCGTCGTCACCGAACGGATCTTCGATGCCATGTACGCCGACGATCCTGACGGCGGGCCATCGCCGACGCGCATGTATGGCGCATTCAAAGTGGCGCTCTGTCATTTGCGCGCGAGGCTGAAAGGTTCCGGCATCTCAATTGAGAATGTCGGCTATCGCCGGGGATACCGGCTGGTCATAGGAGGAGAAGAGAATTGAAGAGCTTTGATCTGGTGGCGCATCTCAAGCGACAGATCGCCTTCAGCCGTGGCACGTTTGGTCCGGGTCCCCGGACAAAGGGCTTGATCGATCATATCCGCAAGGAGCTGAAGGAATTGGAGGACGCCGGGGGCTCGGCCGATGAATGGGTCGATCTGGTCATCCTTGCTCTCGACGGAATGACGCGTGAGATCATGGCCAATGGGTACGACACGGAAGACGCGGCTGAAATCACGTGCCGCATGATCGCGAAAAAGCAAACGCTCAATGAGGCTCGTGACTGGCCGGATTGGCGCATGCAATCTCAAGATCGCGCGATCGAGCACATTCGCGAGGGGGCAGTTTGATGGCCGGGTCACTGAACAAAGTCATTCTGATCGGCCACGTTGGGGCCAATCCCGAGGTCATGACCTTGAGCAGCGGCAACGTGGTCGCCAACTTCTCGCTCGCAACAACGGAGACCTGGAAAGACAGGAGCACGGGCGAAAAGAAAGAGCGCACCGAATGGCATCGGTGCGTGGTCTGGAACGAAGGGCTTTGCGGTGTTGTCGAGCAGTACGTTCGCAAAGGCCAGAAGCTCTATGTCGAGGGCCAATTGCAAACGCGCAAATGGGAAAAGGACGGCGTTGAACGTTACTCGACTGAGGTCGTGCTCACCGGCTTCGACGCCAAGCTGTTGATGCTCGACAGGGGCGGTGGCGGCAATCGCGATCAGAACGACAATGCCAGCCGGCCGGGGAACGGCGGGCGCGCCAAGGAAGGCGGAAACGCATACGCCAACGCCAAAGGTAAAACGCAACAGCCCGCCTCGGTGAACCACGGCCTGGACGACGAAATACCGTTCTGAGAATAGAGCCGTGACCGAAGCCGATCTCATGCGCAATCTGCAAAAGCTCGCCTCGAAACTCGGGGCGAGACTATTCAGGCAGAACACCGGGCAAGCATGGGTCGGCAAGATCGAGCGTGGTCCCCGCGTCGTTCGCCTCGGACCTGGCGATATCGTCTTGCGGAATGCGCGCCCATTCCATGCCGGGTTTACTGGCATGTCCGATCTCGGCGGCTGGGTCCCCGTCCGGATCACGGCTGGCATGGTCGGCTCGATCGTCGCCGTCTACACCCAGGTGGAGGTCAAGGCGAAAGGCAGGCCGACGCGCGAGCAAATGGCCTGGATCGACGCCGTGAACGCTGCCGGCGGCCGGGCTGGCATCGCCCGGTCTGCTGATGATCTGAGCAACATTCTCGGCATAAGCTGAGGGTTCCCGTCGCGCGCTCTTGAGTTCCGAGTGCGAAAATGATGTTGTGATTATCGCAACACTTTGCAGGAGTGAGCCGGCGTGTCTTCAGATATGGAACGCCTTCGACGTGAGATTTCCCTGCCGGACACGGCGGCGGCTTTCGGCGTTGCGCTCCAGAAGGACGGCAGCGAGTGGGTCGCGCTCTGCCCGTTCCACGTCGAGGACACGCCGTCTTTCACGATCTTCACGGGCCGTGACAATATCCAGCGCTATCACTGCTTCGGGTGTGGCGAGCACGGCGACGTGCTCGATTTCGTGCAAATCATCAAGGGCGTCGATCTCAAAGAGGCGATCCGCATTCTCGGCGGGGGCAAGGCGGGGCCGAACATTGCTCCGCGCAAGGTCGAGGTCCGCGATGTCTACGCGGGCATTGTACCGCTCGATCCTCCGCAAGAGATCGAGCCTCGGCAACGGGTGAAGCTCTACAATCCGAAGCGGGCGGGGACTGAACGCGAATGGGGATCGTTCGCCCCGTCGATGATCTTCCCTTATCGGCGCGCGGACGGGTCGTTGCTCGGGTACGTGTTGCGCCGTGAGCTGCCGGACGGCGGCAAGGAAACGCCCATGGTCATGTGGGTGCGTTTGCCCGATGGCACGGAATGCTGGGCGCGTTTCCCGTTCCCAAAGCCTCGCCCGCTCTATGGTCTCGATGCTCTCGATAGGGACTCACAGGTCATCGTTGTCGAAGGCGAGAAATGCCGTGATGCGCTCGCCAAGGTGACATTCCGGCAATTCGTTTCGTGGCCGGGCGGGACGCAGGGCGTCAAGCATACTGACTGGTCGCCGCTCGCCGGGCGCAACGTCGTGATCTGGCCGGATGCTGACGGGCCTGGGCTTTCCACGGCCAACGAGATCGCCGGCATCGTCTCGCAGCTCGGCTGCAAGACGCGCATCATGGATGTCGCCGGGGGTGCTCAATGAGCGACCGAGGCATCTGCTGCCCGCAATGCGGCTCGGTCCGTCTGCGCGTCAAGGACAGCCGGCCGCGCGGAAATTCCATCGTGCGCTGCCGGCAGTGCAACGCCTGCGGCGCTCGCTTCAGATCGTATGAGTACAGCGAAGCTGATCTGAGGTCCCTGGAACTCGATCCGCGTCTGACGCTCAGGGCGGTTCGGGTGATGGCCAGCCAAATGTTGGAGCGCATCAACGAAGCGCTCAGAGACGAATGAATGGCATACTCTTTCGCAGATTGGCAGGACGGCAAGAAACCGCCCAAAGGATGGGACGGCGCTGATGCCGTTCGTGACGGCTGGAGCAAGAAAGAGATCGACGCGTTCATGCGCGCGACGGCTAAGCCGTGGGTTCCCGAGACGCCACCGGAAAAGCCGGTGGATGAGCGCCAAGAGCATCCGGCTCCGCTCCCTGCCCCAACTCCATTGCCGGCAAGGCCGGTTCGTGAGGCTCGCACGACGCAGCAAGCGCGGCCTGAGCAGGCGACTGTCACCGACATTCGAACGCGCGTCACGGTCAAGGCCGATGACCACTGGAAAGCGGGCTGCATCTTCAATCAGGACGGGACCAAGCTAAAGCCTAACCTAACGAGGAATTGGGCGCTCTACCTTGAGCATCATCGCGATATGGCTGGCGTTCTGGCGTTCGACGAGTTCAGGCTTCGCGTCATGCTGATGAAGCCGCCGCCCTGGGAACCAAAAGATGAACCGTGGACGCCGCGTCCGATCCAGGATCGCGACCATAGCGAGGCAGTGATGTGGCTGGAGATGAAGGGCATGACGCCCAAAGCCTCGCAAATCGTTGCGGTCATCGAGGCGGTTGCGCAACGCCACGCATTCGATCCATGGCGCGAATATCTTGAGGGCCTGAAATGGGACCGCACGCCGCGCCTGGAAACCTGGCTGACTTATTACTTGGGCGTCGAAGATACTCCTTATGCCCGCACTGTTGGGGTGCGTTGGTTGGTCTCCAGCGTCGCGCGTGGTTTGCAGCCCGGCTGCAAGGTGGACACCATGCCGATCCTGGAAGGGCCGCAAGGCGCGCAGAAATCGAAGGTCGTGCGTGTGCTGTACGATCCATTCTATTCTGACAACCTGTCCGATATCGGCTCGAAAGATGCGAAGATGGAAATGCAGGGCGTCGCCGGCCTGGAAGTTGCCGAGATGCACAAGTTCAGCGCGGCTGAAGTCAACGAGGTCAAGAAGTTTCTTTCCCAACAGGTTGACCGCTTTCGCCCGCCATACGGGCGTTCGATCATCGAAGCGCCGCGCCGTTGCATCATGATTGGGACGATCAACCCGGAAGGCAACGCCTATCTTCGCGATCCAACGGGCGCTCGCCGCTTCTGGCCGATCACAGTCGGCAAGATCGACATCGAGGGGATCGAGGCCGATCGCGATCAGCTATGGGCGGAATCCGTTCACCTGTTCAAGGCCGGCGTGCCGTGGTGGGTGCAAGAGGATGAGCAAGACGCTGTTGTCGCTGAGCAGGAGAAGCGCACAGACGTTGACGTATGGGTCGATCTCATCGCGCCGATGCTCGTTGGGCGGAAGGAAATTGCGCAGATCGACATCATCAGGGAACTCGGCATTCAGGCGAAAGACGCAGATTGGCGGCATGCCGGCCGCATCGGCCGCATCATGAAGAAGCTCGGCTGGTCGGCCCATCGCGACCGTCGCTCTGGAGAGGATCGCGTTGTCTTCCGCCGGCCGTTATCGGCAGACGATTGGTAAGAGGGCCGCTCCGGCTCATTCCGATGCGGCCCCCTATCCCCGGTTTTCTGTGATTGCGCTGGGGTCATGAATTGGCCCTAAGCGGCCCAGCGCCGTTCTCCACGGACGATCATCAGCATTTTTGCCCAATCTCCCCCGGCCTGATTGGGAAGGATACCCGCGTCGGGCATTCGTCTCGGACAACTATCGCCGCGCAATGGTTGTTGTGGTTTACACAACAGCAGGAATTGACCAATGGCTGCGAAGAACTTCGATGCGTGCCTGGCTGTGACGCTGGCACACGAAGGCGGCTGGTCGGATCATCCGGCCGATCCCGGCGGCGCAACGATGAAAGGCATCACGATCGGGCGCTTTCGCCAGTATTATCCGAACGCGACGAAGACTGATCTGCGCAACATCTCTGACGCGATGCTGCGGAAGATTTATCACGACGATTACTGGCTGCCGGTGCGTGGCGAGGATCTTCCCCACGGGGTCGATCTCGCGACCTTCGATTTCGGCGTCAACTCGGGACCGTCGCGTGGCGCGCGATATCTCCAATGGGTTGTCGGCACGAAGCAGGACGGCGTGATCGGGCCTCAGACGCTAAAGGCGACGATCCTCGCCGATGGCAAGGCCGTCATTCAGAAGCTCTGCGCTCGCCGGCTATCGTTCGTCCAGGGACTGAAGACGTTTCGCGTCTTCGGCCGCGGCTGGTCGCGTCGTATCGCCGATGTCGAGGCCAAGGCTGTCGCCATGTGGCTCGCCAAGGGCGCGGGCCTTTCGGCTGCGGCACGCAAGCAGCTCGCAGAGGAAGCGGCCAAGGCGGACAGGAAGTCGAAGCAGCAGAGCACCGGGGCCGGCGGTGTCGGTGCCGGTGGCGGCGGTGTGGTGGCCGTGGGTGAACCGAACTGGCTGCTGATCGCTCTGCTGGTCCTGCTCGCCATTGCCGGCGTCGCTCTGGTGATCAAAGCGCGGCAGAACAGGGACCGCGCCGAAGCCTACCGGGCGGCAATGAGCTGACGCTCCGAGCGGCGGCGGCGGGGCAACTGTCCGTTCCTGTGCAGGCGGATGTCGGGCGGGGTGGTCGCGAGCTGCAGCCACCTCCAGCCGGCATACTTGTCGCCGGACTGCTTGATGTGCGTGTAGCGTTTCAAGCTCGTCCATGACCGGTGCCCGGAGACGAGCGCGACGCGCGGGATGTCCCCGCCCAGCTCGAACAGCCGGCTGATCCCCTCGTGCCTCAGGTCATGGAACCTCAGATCCTCGATGCCAAGGAGGCGGCAGGCCCGCGTGAACGCCGCGCCGATCGCGTCCGTGGTGTAGGGGAAGATCTGATCGGCGATCCTCGGCATAGCCTGGATGATCCGCATGGCCTCGGGCGGCAGGTTGCACCACACATGGTTGCCCTGTTTCTCACCAGGGTTCTTCATGTCGCGCACGAGGATGCGGCTGTTCCGCTCGTCGAGGTCGCGCCATTCGATGCGAATGATTTCCTCCTGCCGGCGCGTCGAGAAGATGGCGAACGCCACGATGTGGACCATCGGCACGGATGTCGGGCGGCGTCGCTGCCGATCGGCGAAGTGGTGCATCAGCTTGTCCAGCTCGTCCAGCGTCGGGCGGCGGTCGCGCTCGTCGGACTTGGCGATCAGGCCGAGCCGCCTGCACACGAGCTGCGCGTCCTCCATCACCGCTCGGTCGAGGGGCATGCCCCAAGCGGCGCGGGCGATCGAGAACACGGATGCCAGGTGGCTGAGGTAGTTGCCGACGGTCGATGGCTTCCGGGCGGTGGCGAGCTCCTGGGCGAACGCCACGATGTCCGCGCTCGTAATGTCGGCGCACTCCATGGCCGCGAGGCTGTGCCCCTTGATCGTGTCGAGGACTTGGGCTTTGGTCTTGCCGATCCTTTTCAAGCTGTCTTCGGTGTATTTGTCGATGGCATCGGCAAGGGTGGCGCGTGGTCGCTTCGCACGCTCGATCTCGCCGGGCTGCTTTAGCTCCTTCTCGCGCTTGGCCGCCCATGCTACGGCTGCCGGCCTGCGGTCAAACGTTTTGCTCTCGCGGTGAATAATCTTACCGTTGGTCTTGACGACGATCTTCGCCATGAAGGCCATGGTGCCGTCAGCTCTCGGGCGTGCGACAATGGTTGCCATGCGGTATCACAAGCTCTGCCTCGGTATCACATCAGTGATACTAGCTCGTAAAAATGCCCGGCGATATAGCGGAATGCGCAACAATACGCAACATGTTGAGCAACATCTAGCCACATGAAAACGCAGCAGAAATCAGAAAAGGCGCATGATCCAAGGGCTTGGCGCTTTGCTGTAGCTCCGATGATGGATTGGACGGACCGGCACTGCCGCTATTTCCATCGCCTGCTGACGCGCCACGCCCTGCTCTACACCGAGATGATCACCGCAGATGCTGTCATCTACGGTGACCGTGAGAGACTGCTCGGCTTCAACACGGAGGAGCATCCAGTGGCGCTGCAGCTTGGCGGCTCCGATCCCAGGCGACTGGCGGCTGCTGCGCGCATCGGTGCGGAGTTCGGCTACGACGAGATCAATCTCAACGTGGGCTGCCCGTCGGACCGGGTGCAGGAAGGCCGGTTCGGCGCCTGCCTCATGGCGGAACCAAAGCTCGTGGCGGACTGCATCGCGGCCATGCGTGCAGCCTGCGACGTGCCGGTGACCGTCAAGTGCCGCATCGGCATCGACGATCAGGACAGCGACGCCGATCTCGAGCGCTTCGTTTCAACCGTCGCGGCCGCGGGCTGCACGACATTCATCGTGCACGCGCGGAAAGCGTGGCTGCAGGGTCTGTCGCCTAAAGAGAACCGCGAAGTTCCACCGCTCAACTACGAGCGCGTCTATCGCCTGAAGGCCGCGCATCCCGACCTGACGATCATCATCAACGGCGGCATTCGCTCCCTGGACGAAGCTGAGGAGCATCTGGCCAAGGTCGACGGCGTGATGCTAGGGCGCGCGGCCTATCAAACACCTTATCTTCTGGCGGAGGTCGACCGCCGATTCTTCGGCTCCCACGAGCAGCCGGTAACCCGGCGCGAGGTCATCGAGCGGCTAATCCCCTACATCGAGCGCCACCTCGCCCGTGGAGGGAAGCTGAACAACGTGACGCGACACATCCTCGGCCTCTATCATGGCGAGCCGGGGGGCCGGCTCTTCCGAAGGCAACTCAGCGGCCTGCATGAGAGAGCCGACGTAGAGCCGCTGCTAGAGGCACTTGCTGTTGTCGATCGTGCAGCCTCCCTAAGGAGAGCGGCTGCCTAGGATCAATCGCATGGACATGGAGATTTCGGCCAGCGCTGTTGCGCTTTTGATCCTGGCGCTCGGTGCAGGTGGTCTTCTTTCGGGTTTTCTGGCGGGCCTGTTCGGGATCGGCGGCGGCGCCATCACGGTCCCAATCCTTTACGAGGTGTGGCGGGTGTTGGACATCGATCCAGACATCCGCATGCACATGGCTGTGGGCACGTCGCTTGCGGTCATGATCCCCACGACTTTGCAGTCCTTCCTGGCACATCGCGCCCGCGGCAGCGTTGATATTGGCTTTCTTAAACGCCTCGCCGCTCCCGTAGTCCTCGGGGTGGCTGGAGGTGCGCTGATCGCCAGTGTCAGCGAGAGCACCGTTTTGAAGTGGGTCTGGGTCGTCTTCGCTTCGGCCCTCGCAGCGAAGCTGTTCTGGGGACAGGACGACTGGCGGCTTGGAAAAGACATTCCGAAGAGCCGCTTGGTTGAACTTTACGGCGTTTTCGTCGGTGTGCTCTGCGGTCTGCTGAGCATCGGAGGCGGCGCATTCATGACGATGCTCATGATGCTCTATGGCCGGCCCATTCATCAGGCGGTCGGCACGTCGGCTGGGTTCGGACCGCTGGTCTCCATCCCCGGAGCAGCCGGCTTCATGATCGCAGGCTGGGGCGTATCGACCCTGCCGCTCGGATCGGTCGGATACGTCAACCTGATCGGCGCAGCCGTCATCATTCCTGCAAGCGTTTTCGCTGCACCACTCGGTGCGCGCATCGCCCATGGCTTCTCGCGCCGCAAGCTGGAGGTGGCATTCGGCTGCTTTATGGCCGTTCTTGCGTTACGCTATGCGCTCGATCTGCTGCTCGGTTGACCGAACCTGTTCTTGGAGGAGCCCCGATGCGCTTCCTGCTGACCGCAGTGCTGATGCTGGCCTTTTCCGGTCTCGCGACGGCCGCCGAGCCGATGGCTCCACTTTCCGGACCAGAGGAGCCGCGCGTCGAGCCGAAGCTGGGCGAGGACGGCCTCTATCATCAGGACTGGTTCGTCCAATCGTTCCTGGACCTCAGGGAGGACCACGCCGAGGCCAAAGCCGCCGGCAAGCGGTTCGCCATTTTCTTCGAGCAGCGCGGGTGCATCTACTGCGCCAAGATGCACAAGGAGGTCCTCTCGCTCCGATATATCAACGACTACGTGCGGGAGAACTTCCACGTCGTGCAACTCGACCTGTGGGGCTCACGAGAGGTCACGGATTTCGACGGCACGGTGTTGCCAGAGAAGAAGCTGGCCGAACGCTGGGGCATCCTCTTCACACCCACGGTTGTGTTCTTCAAGGATGAGCTGCCGTCGGATGCCACCTGGGGCAAAGACCTGGAGGTCGCTCGCATGCATCTCGGCATGGGTCCCGGCACCTTCTATGACATGTTTGTCTGGGTCCGAACCAAGACCTACGAGAAGGATCCGAATTTCCAGCGCTTCCACGTCGAGAGGTACAACCAGCGGGGTGGGTAATCCGGCCATTTCCCCTTCAGCGCTCCGGAAGCGAACCCAAGAGCAGCATTGCGCCAGCATGCTCGGCCCCCTAGATTTTTTGCTGATGAGTCTGGTGGGGTGACCGCTATTGCAGGGCGCTCGAATTAAAAGACGTGAGTCCGACAACAGCCATGAGGCGCACGAGGGCCATGTTTCAACCCTTACGCGCTTCGAAGGAGTACTGCGGCTGACGAGCGGGGGAGTATCAACGGCATCCACCGGAGGCACCCCTCAACCCTTCAAAACAGAAGGCGGGGTGAGCTGATGCTGTGGATTTTGCTTCTGCTGCTGGCAGCCGGTGGGCTCATTCTCTTTGTCGGCGAGGATCAGGGGACGATTGCAGGTCTTGATCCTGCGAGCTTTGCAAGCCTGGTCGCTGGGGGAGCGCTGCTTATTTACTTTTCCGCATTCCTGGCCGGCTCCTACAGGGGCCGCTTCGGCCAGGCCTTCAAGGATCTCGCCGTCTGGGCGCTGATCGCCTTCGCCCTTGTTGTCGTGTACAGCTTCCGTGATGAGGTCACCTACTTGACCCAGCGCATCGCTGGTGAGCTGCTGCCCCCCGGGGAAACTGTCGTCTACGGCAGTGATGAGCGCGGCGAGCGGGCGGTTCGTGTGCGCCGCCGTCCTGACGGGCACTTCTCGATTCGCATGCAGGTCAATGGTGCGCCAGTCACGATGATGGTCGACACCGGCGCGTCCACGATTGTGCTCAGGACGGCTGACGCGCGGCTCGCCGGCATCGATGTGGACCGGCTCAACTACTCAGTGCCTGTACAGACGGCCAATGGCACCGCCTATACCGCTGCCGTGAGACTGCGCAACGTTTCGGTCGGCCCCATCCAGATCGAAGGGGTCGATGCCCTTGTGGCAAAGCCAGGTGTGCTCAACGAGAGCCTACTTGGTATGAACTTCTTAAGACGACTGCGCTCCTATGAGTTCTCAGGAGAGTTCCTGACGCTCCGCAGCTAGCTCGGACCTACCGGTCTGCAACCGCGGGCGTCGCAGCGTCTGCGGGACTTGAGTGATGCGTGTGTCGCCTGGTGTGAGACTTGCGCTTAGCGAAGCGAGTAAATGGTTGGCCGTCTCTGCGGTCGGCATCGTCACATTCGTTTGGTTCGACGAGCTGAAGGCGGGCGTCACCCAGGCCCTCGATCACAATCTGGCACAGCGGCTGCAAGAGGCACCCGAACAGCGGGGAAAAGACGACAATCACAGCCCCGGGCAAGTCACGCTCAAGCCTAGCGATGATGGCCATTTCACCGCGACAGCCCTGATCAACGGCCGCCCTGTTTCGGTGCTGATCGATACAGGCGCGTCGATCGTCGCCCTCAGTCACGAGGATGCTGAGCGGGTAGGCGTGCGGGTGAGGCCCGACGACTTCACCAAGCGTGTCCAAACGGCCAACGGCATCGCGAAGGTCGCCCCGATTTTGCTCGAGAGCATCAAAATCGGCGAGATCACCCTATATAACATCGAGGCTGCGGTCAGCGAGCCTGGCAGGCTCGGAACCACTCTGCTCGGCATGACGTTCATCGGTCGGCTCAGCCGCGCCGAAATGCGGGGTGGCGTTCTGATCCTCCAGAAATAGAACTCGCTCCGACCTCAGCCTTGGGCTTGCCTACAATCTGCGCTTGATGGCGGCTCACCACTTCGGGGCGGAGTTCTGCGCCCTCACGTCTGTCCACGTCAGCCACTGAACAAAAAGGGTGATGACGATGCTTCCTGTCCCGCGCGCCGATCTCAAACCCAACACGGCCGAGTTCGAGCAGCTGCCGCTGGTGAAGCCGACCGGCTTTCGAGAGTACGACGCGCGCTGGCTGTTTCCCGACGAGATCAACCTGATGGGCCTCAACACCATCGGTTTGGCCCTGGCGACCCTGGCGGACGAGCGCGGCGTTCCGAAACGCTTCGTCGTTGGCCACGACTACCGCTGGTACTCGTCTTCGGTGAAGCAGGCCTTGATGACTGGTCTGCTAGCCGGAGGCGCAGAAGTCTACGACATCGGCCTTGCCCTCTCGCCGATGGCTTACTTCGCGCAATTCGAGCTGAACGTGGAAGGCGTCGCCATGGTGACCGCCAGCCACAACGACAACGGCTGGACGGGCATCAAGATGGGCATCGAGCGGCCACTGACGTTTGGCCCCGACGAGATGGCCCGCCTGAAAAAGATCGTGCTTGAAGGTCAGTACAAGGCACCCGGCGGCGGCAAGTACGTGTTCGTGCCCGATATGGCTGAGCGCTACATAAAGGCCCTGACGGACCGGCCGAAGCTGAAGCGGCGCCTTAGGGTGGTCGCGGCCTGCGGCAACGGCACTGCGGGAGCGTTTGCGCCGCGAGTGCTGGAGGCGGTCGGCTGCGAGGTGATTCCTCTTGATACGAACCTTGACCACTCCTTCCCACGCTATAATCCGAACCCGGAAGACATGAAGATGCTGCACGCCATGGCCGAGGCGGTGCGGCAGCACGGCGCCGACGTTGCTTTCGGCTTTGATGGCGATGGCGACCGCTGCGGCGTCGTCGACAACGAGGGCGAGGAGATCTTCGCCGACAAGGTCGGTGTGATGCTGGCGCGGGACATATCGGCCATCCACCCCAACGCCCGCTTCGTCGCCGACGTGAAATCGACCGGGCTCTTCAAAACCGACCCAGTCCTCAAGCAGAACGGCGCGCAAACTGATTACTGGAAGACCGGCCACTCTTACATGAAGCGCTACAGCTTCGAGACGAAGGCGCTGGTTGGCTTTGAGAAGTCGGGCCACTTCTTCTTCAACCCGCCACTCGGCCGCGGGTACGACGACGGGCTCGTCGCGGCGCTTGCCGTCTGTGACATGCTGGATCGCGCTCCAGACAAATCCCTTGCCGACCTGCGGAGAGCGCTGCCTATGACGTGGCAGTCGCCGACCATGTCACCGCACTGTCCCGATGAGAAAAAGTACGAGGTGGTCGACCGCGTGGTCGCGCACTACCAGAAATTGAAAGCTGAGGGGGCGCCTGTTGCAGGGCAGAAGATCGCTGAGCTGATCACCGTGAACGGTGTCCGCGTGGTTCTGGAGGACGGGACTTGGGGCCTCGTCCGCGCCTCCTCCAATAAGCCGGAGCTGGTGGTTGTCGTCGAAAGTCCGACGTCGGAAGAAAACATGCGCGCCATTTTCGCGGACATAGATGGCCTGTTGTCGAAAATGCCAGAAGTGGGCGAGTACAATCAGAAGATCTGAGCAAGTTCTTCTCAAAACATGACTAAGGCTGCGCTGCATATGAGCAGCATCTGAACTCTCCCGTCAGGTCAAAGATCGTGCTAGGCTGGCCGAAATTATGTGGGGGGCGGCCTATGCACGTTCTATCGGCCACATCAGGTGCGTGGAGCCGGTGCCTCCAGCTCACGCGAAATTTCCGTCGTTGTGGGCTGCTGGTTATCGCAGTTCTGATCGCGCTTCTTACTGAGACAGCTTCAGCCCAACCAGCCGACCCTGAGCCGCTGCGACCGGGAGAGGCGTTCGTCACCCGGTTTTCCGGTGTTCTCGATGAGGGGAAAGGCGAAGCCCGGATCGATCCCGACGGCGTTGTAGGTAGCATCATCGATCTCAGGGCACCCCAACAGCCGCCTCAAGGCCAGCATTGGATTGACGAGCCTCAGCGGGCGGAAATCCGGGCCCGTGAGGTCGGACAGGTCTTCGGCGTCGCGGTCGACGATGCAAGTCCGCCCAACATCTATGTCACCGCAACCTCAGCCTTCGGGCTGCACTTGGCACCTGACGGCGAGTGGATGGAGGGCATGTGGGGAGACGGCGGCGGCCCCGGCACTGTCTACCGGCTCGATGCCCGCAATGGGTATAGGCCTCGCCCCTTCGCCGATATTCGTTACCAAGGCCGCCCTAATACCGGTGCCGCGCTCGGCAACATCACCTTTGATCCGCACCATGATCAACTCTTCGTCTCCGATCTCGAGACGGGAATGATCCACCGAATCAGTGCCTCGGACGGGACGGATCTCGGCTTTTTCGATCACGGAACCGAGGCCCGCCCCAGCTTTTTCGACGTACCGAGTGGTGAGACCAAGAGCCTGCCGCCGATCGCGTTCGATCCGGAGAGGGGAGCCCGTGTTGACGACTGCCATGCAGGTCCCTTCGAGCAGCATCCCGAATGCTGGAACTTCGCGACCTCCGGCCGTCGTGTCTGGGGTGTCGGCATCTGGCGGCACCCGGAAACGGGCGAGGTGCGCCTCTATTACGCCGTGTGGAGCGGACCAGCATTCGGCAATAGCGAGTGGGCGAGCCTTCCCGAAGACGAAAAACGCAACTCCGTCTGGTCAGTGCGCATCCGTGAGAACGGAGAGTTCGATCCGTCCGATGTCCGGCGCGAATTCCTGCTGCCCGACTTCTTCGTGTCGGAGGAGGACATCGCGCGCGCAGGCTACAGCCATCCGGTCAGCGACATCACGTTCTCGACCTGTGGCGATCGCCCGGTCATGCTGGTTGCGGAACGTGGCGGCATTCGCAACCTGGGCCTAGGAAAGGAATATGCCTTCGCGCACCCCCACGAGGCCCGCGCGCTGCGTTACGAGCTCGACCGCGCCGGCGCATGGCGGCCTGTCGGACGGTACGACGTCGGCTTCTACGACCGCCGTGAGGAAGGTCAGCCTTACCTCCGCGCGAACTGCTCTGGCGGCATCGCATTCGGCCTGGGTTACGACGAAGAAACGTGGATCGCGGACCCATCGAAAACGGATGAATTCGTTTGGATGTCCGGCGATGCGCTGTGCTCGCCGAAGGGACCATGCGTGCTCCCGGGCTTCGAACTGGACGTCGCGAATGAGGGCGAGGATGCCGTCCAGCCCGCCGCGCAGGAAGAGGTGGCCGAAGCCGTGCCGGATGACTCCGAGGTCCACGGCATTCAGGGGCTGGCCGAGAACGCGTTCGAGGAGATCGCTTCCGCCGCCGCCTTCGCAGATCATCCCGGCGAAACGGATGCCTACCCAGCGACAGGCCCCGGGCAGTCGTTTCTCATCGATACGGACATCAACGTCGATGAAGCTGGCGGGCTGATCGAGGAGGAGCTTTTCCGGAACGACGCCACGCAGATCGGCGACATCGCGATCTACCAGCCCTGCCCTGAGCCGCCGCGCGCGATCCGTTCTGCCGTGCTACTTCCGGTGCCAACCGGCGAGCCCCCATATCTGGTCGGTCACCCGCAGAGCATCAGCCACGCCCGCATCGCTTCGCACGGCTCCTATTCGAGCCACAACCGGTTCGGCTCGCACAATCCCTACTGGAGCCACAGCCGTTTCGGCTCCCACAACGCCTATTGGAGCCATAGCCGCGACGGGTCTCACAGCACCTTCTGGAGCCACAACCGCTACCGCTCGCATAGCCGGCGACAGAGCCACAACCGCTACGGCTCCCATAACAGGATTCAGAGCCATTTCCGTGTCGGCTCCCACTCGGCTCGAGCAAGCCACAGCCGGATTGGGTCCCACTCGGCCCTGCTCAGTCACTCGCGGCGCGGGTCGCACAACCAGCGCATCAGCCATACGCGGCTGAAGTCACACAACATCGCCCTCAGTCACGGGCGCGTCCGCAGCCACACGACTGCGCTCAGCCATGGCCTGAAGGGCTCGCACAATCTCGCGCTGAGCCACAACAAACAGAAGAGCCACTCGACAATCGTCAGCAAGGGCCCGGTGCACGTCCTGGCCAAGAGCAAGGCTCACAGCACGGTGCTGAGCAACGTCAAGGTGCCGGACAAAGTCAAACCCATCGGACCCAAGCTGCCACCCGGTGTTAAGGAGCCGCGTCCGCGCCCGCGGCCGCCTATCACGGCGCCGCCCAAGGTCACGGTACCTCCGAAGACAAAGCCCCAGCCCGATGTAAAGATTACTCCCGAGGTTAAGCCGTCGCCGAAGCTAGAGACACTGCCGAAGATTAAACCGCGGCCTAAAGACAAAGACGATGTAGCGCCGACCAAGTCGCCGCCGAAAGTGAAGGTGTCGCCAGAGGTGACCCGGCCAAAGGTCAGGCTACCGTCGAAGACGGAACCGCCACCGAAGGCGAAGGCACCCCCAAAGGTGAAGCCACAGCCACGGCCGCAGGTGAGGCCAAAGATTGAATCGAAGCCCCAGGTCAGGCCGCGGCCGAGGATCGAGCCAAAGCCGAAGGTGCAACCCTCGATCAAGAACGTGCAGCCCAAGTTGGAGGTGCCGAGGGTGAACAAGCCGGCTCCGAGGGCTATCAGACCCGCTCCTAGTCGGACACCACCCGACGAGGGGACTGAGCCAAAGCGAAACTTTCGCCAAAGGGGCGGCTGAGTCAGGAGGAGACCGGCGGAGAGGAGCCGCATTCAGTGGAGGTCCGTCAGGCTCCCGACTAGGAGACCCTCGCAAGCACGGTAACAAGCGTCAGTAGAATGGCCGACCACGAGGTCTTCAGAATTGCCGGATGGCTTGATCGCTTCCGATCATGGTGTCGGAACGTCTTGGCCATCCCGGCTCTGTTCCTCACGCTCCAGCTTGCCACCGCGCTGCCGGGCACCGCCGAGCCAAAGGAGCAATCCGGGCCTCGGATCGAAACAAACGAGGCTTACCTGAATGAGGTGCTAAGGCCGCCGGTGCTCGACATCGAAGACCCCATTTCGGTCTTCGCCTATGTCCTGCGGAGCCTGCCTCCTCGCGTGAAGGTTTATCCGACTGAGAACTACTACTACTTCAAGTTCAAGCATAACCACGTGCCATATGCGGGCAATATCCGCCTCGACATCATCGAACGCGATCGCGGCAGGCTGCATTTCGCGTATTTCGAGGACCTCGCCGAATGGAAGGCTGAGGACGACGTCAAGCACGTGGTGCTCGACAAATCGCACGGGGTGCTGGTCGAAAAGCTCGGGCGGCTGCTCTACCGGGTGTCGTACGATGGTATCAGCGTCGTTTTCGAGCTCAACGACTTGTCCGACGTGAAGCCGCCACCTGGGCTTCTCGCCGAACACGAACGGCTGATCGGTCCACTTTTCGACGAGTCAGGTCTCGGGTTCTTCCTGATCTTCAACGAGAAGCTGAAAGCCTTCCACTACATCCTGGACGAAACCAGAGGTGTCGCCGAGCACCTCACCCCTGCCGAGGGATACGAAAGGATTCTGATAGGTAAACGGACTGGGTTCGCCTTCTACCGCGACCACAAGATCGACCGCAAAATCCTGATCGGCGTTTTCGAGGGCAACGCGCGCGTCAACAATTATTTCGACGGGCCCTTTGATCAGCTTCCGGACAACTTCATCGAGGGCGAGACGCTGCGCAGCGCCATACTTGAAGTGGAGCCGCACTTGGCCGGCCGCATCGACCGGCTTGGCATTTCGCCAGGTGGCGCCGACCGCTACATGATTGCGCCCTACCGGCACTATCGCACGCTCGAGGATCTCATCATTTTCGATGAGTGCGCCACGAGCAACGAAGTGCCCCCGGACCTATACCACGGCTGCTTCGTTTTCATTGAGCAGGATTACGAGGACATCGGCAGCGTTGATGATCCTGCAGTCACAGCGGACGAAGCAAGCGAAGAGACAACGCCAGCACCCGCAGAAGCAGGCGTGCGTTGATCATGTCCCACGGCCCGGCTCCGGTCAGAATCCATTTCCCTTGAGCCATTGGCGTGGGATCATACCGCAGAGCCAAAGAAGACGCGGGCTGAGCCTGCAGAAAACCTACCTCCCGCGCCTCGATGTCCGAGCAACTCAACCGGCACGGATACGTTGAATGAGTGAAAGGTCGGAAGAGATGGAGAAGCGCCATGGACATCAAGGATGCCAAAGTCCTCATCATCGCCACCGACGGCGTCGAGCAGGTTGAGCTGACGACTCCGCGGGACAAGCTGAGGGAGGCTGGGGCCACAGTCGAGGTCGCGGCGCCCAAGAACCGGCAGCGCCCTAATGAAATCCGGGGCTGGGATCACAAGGATTGGGGCGAGCCCATCCCGGTCGACAAAGATCTCGAGGACGTCGACCCCGAGGCCTACCACGCGCTCATCATCCCCGGCGGCCAAATCAATCCGGACCTCCTGCGGATCAATGACAAGGCCGTGCAGCTCGTCCGGCACTTCTACGAATCCGGCAAGGTACTGGCCGCCATCTGCCATGGCCCGTGGCTGTTGATCGAGGCCGGTGTGGTCAAGGGCGCCAACGCAACGTCCTACAAGGCAATACGTACCGATATGATCAATGCGGGCGCCAACTGGCAGGATGAACCAGTAGTCGTCGACAATGGAATGATCACGAGCCGTAGCCCCGCAGATCTCGAGCCATTCGTGGCCAAGATCATCGAGGAAATCCGTGAAGGCCGCCATCACGAGCGCCGCATGGCTGCTTAAGCAGCAGGTCACAAGACCGCAAGTGGGGAACCGATGCGTGGTCTTGCGCGTTAATGTTGGGGTGCCGGTGGAGCCTCCTCCTCGCGGCATCCTTTCACAGCGGCGCGTTCACAGACGGGACGGGCTTGAGGGGATCTTACAAATCCTTCGATACTTTGCTTGCTTTCCGGCTGAGAACACGTCATAAGGACCTTGCCGGTGCTCGCTGCTGTGGCGTGCGCCCTCACGATTTACGGATAGCTGCGCGACCTTCACCGGCCGTTCTTTCCCGACAATCTGAGATCTCTGGGTCTGTGCGTGGGACCCGATGACTGGCTTTTGCACGCGTTTGAACGGGAAGAAGGTACTACCCAATGCGAATTACAGGCACCGTGAAATTCTTCAACACGGCCAAGGGCTTCGGCTTCATCCGGCCTGAGCAGGGCGGCAACGACGTGTTCGTGCATGCCACCGCTCTCGAGCGCGCCGGCATCCGCTCGCTCAACGAGGGCGACCGGGTCAGCTTCGTGCTCGAGGACGATCGCCGCGGTCGCGGCAAGCAGGCTGGTCAGATCGAGCTCGCCTGAATCGGCACCCAGTGCTGATCATCAGAACGCCGCCGGCTCCCGGCGGCGTTTTTCGTATCGCCCTCTCAGTTCCGTCCCGATCATCCTCCGATAACAGATTTCTAAGGACGTGTTGCCCAAATTGGACAATACCAACTTGCTCACGCCAGGTTGATGAGGTCAAAATGGGGTGCCGGGGCACCGTAACTGCCAATCCCGAAGGGAAGAACGCCGTGACGCGCCTGCTGCTTAGCTCTCTTTCATTGTGTTTGTGCCTTGCAACATTCACTGGCTCGATTTCGTCGCCGGCTTTCGCGCAACCGGCCGGGCACGTGTTCGCTGGGCTGGACGGAAGCTGGAGCGGCCGTGGGAGCGTGCGCTTCTCAGACGGGAAATCGGAGAAGATCGCCTGTCGGGCGTACTACAATCCCAAGGGTGCTGGTACGGAGCTGGGACTTGCGATCCGCTGCGCCTCTGTCAGCTACAAGATTGAGATCCGCGCCCGCCTGCAGAACGAGAACGGCCGACTCACGGGGCGTTGGGAGGAACGGACCTTCAACGCTTCCGGCGAAGTCACCGGGCAAGCCTCCAGGGGCAATATCAAGATGGACATCGCGGGCGGCGGCTTGACAGGCTCGATGTCCGTTTCCACGGAAGGTTCGCGGCAGGCCGTCTCGATTTCAACGGAGGGATCCAGCCTCAAGGGCGTGACGATCGCCCTGTCTCGCGGGTAACGGCGCGTCGAAGCCAACGGAAGGCGCGCTCTCGTTCCGCCTCGATCAATTGCCTCAGACGCCTCTCGCGCCTACCACCGCGCCTGCTTTCGCAAGCGAGCAATCACTTTATCTGCCATATTGGCACAGCGGCTGCCTGCGAACGGGAACAGCTCCGCGAACTTGGCTGAAACAGCCTTCTCGATCTCCGTCCGCATTAGCCGCCGCGCCCGGAACAATCTGGTTTTCACCGTCTCGGGCTTGATACCGAGCACCGCAGCAGTTTCCTCGATACTGAGTTCTTCCAGCTCCCGCAGAATGAAAACCATGCGGAATGCCTCGGGCAGGCGATCGAGAGCAGCCTCCAGCAACTCCCGGACCTGTTGTCGGCTCGCAGCAGTCTCCGGATCGGTCGGCCGAGGGGTCATGGGGAACATGATGACCTGTCCTCCTTCAGTCGGAGCCTCGATCTCGGAGAGCTCGACCGTCGGACGTTTTTGGCGCACCCGGCCATAAGCCTCGTTCAGGGCGATGCGGGTCAACCAGGTCGAAAATGCCGCCTCGCCGCGAAAGCGATCGAGGTGGGTGAACGCGCGCACGTACGTCGCCTGGACGACGTCCTCAGCTTCCGCGTCGTCGCGGATGATACCGCGCGCGATGCGGAACAGACGCTGGTTGTAGCGCCGGACCAGAATACGGACGGCATCCTCGTCGCGCTCCTTTGCGAGGGACACCAGTTCGTTGTCGCTGAGAGACTCGCGGCGCCGGAATACGCGAACAATCGTCTGCAGGGCCATGGCTGATAGTCCAACTTTCAGGCTCGCCGCACGAGCCCTTTCGAGATGATTTCTGCGACTGTCGGGAACGCACGCAATGCTGCGTCGGGCAGGTCTCCGTCCGATAAAGGCTCGTTCGTCCACCCGGGCGCCTCGGGCGCGCCCACGATGATCCTGCCCACCATGCCGGCGTGCTCGTGAGGGACGCAGTAGTAATCGTATACGCCCGGCTTGGTCAGTGTGATTGAAAAAGACTCGCCTGGCAGCAGGTAATCCGAATCCCATGGGTTAGCAGCCGACGGAATACGCCGCGGCCGGCCGAAATTGTCCGGATGATACGCGGTCGCCGTATGTGAATTGCCGGCGTCCCGATTAACCCAGCGAACGGTCTGCCCCGGCTCGACATGGAGCCCGATGGGGTCGAACCAGACGTGCGAGCCATCCGGGCGGCCACCCATCACGATTTCGATCGGGTCAGCTGCCCGCACCGTTTTGGGACCGAACAGCAGGGCGGCCGTCAAGCCGCCCCCCGTCCGCAGTATCCAGCGCCGGGAAATCATTTTGCTACCCGGTTTTCGTCAGCCGCCTTCACGTGCCAGAGCACGATGTGCGCGTGCGGCGTTTCAACACCCGGATGTCCGGCGTTGTAGTGCACGTCCACGTGGTCGACTGCGGCACCTGACAATTTGAGGTCATTGAAGGCCTTGCCGTCGGGTTTCAGCTCGTTCAGCGGGATCATGTAAATCGTGCTGACCAGGTTGCCCTCGCGGTCGTAGGCAAGGAACGGACCCGCAGGCAACGTCGATGGATCGACGAAAAGCTGGCCGAGGCCCGGTATGAAATCCGGCAGCTTCACCAGCTTGCTCACTTGCTGGTAGGGCGCAGCAGGCGGTGATTTGGCCACTGACTTGTCCGGCTCATGGGCGAACGAAGGAGATACCCCCGCCAGGGTCATGGCTGCTGACGCGAGCAGAAGCGTCGAGAGTCGCATTTCGTTGTACTCCGATCATGGTCCAATGTGACGCGCGCTGAGCGGCGTCTTCCCATTGGATGCTGGTTCGGAGCCAAGGTTCCCGGGTTTTGCTAAGCCGGTCTCTCAGGGAGAGATGCGCGTCCAACGACTGCGGTCTCAATATGAAAAAAACCCCGGCGACCAGAGCATCATGTGGTGGCCGGGGCGATCAGGTTCAGACTTGAAGAGCTTTGGCTTTCAACCCCGCCCGACGAAGGGCATCTTCGTCGCCATAATGGTCATGAACTGCACGTTCGCCTCCAGCGGCAAGCTGGCCATATAGGCGATCGCGTTGCCGACGTGCTCCACGTCCATGACGGGCTCTGGCGCGATGGTGCCATTAGCCTGCGGAACACCGTGTTTCATCCGGCCACCCATCGGCGTGTCGGCGTTACCGATGTCGATTTGACAGCATGCGATGTCATGCTTCCGGCCATCGAGCGAGATCGACTTCGTCAAGCCCGTGATGGCGTGTTTCGTGGCCGTGTAGGGAGCCGAGTTCGGACGCGGCGCGTGCGCTGAGATCGAGCCATTGTTGATGATCCGCCCACCCTTCGGCGTCTGCGCTTTCATCATCCGGATCGCCTCCTGCGCGCACAGGAACGACCCTGTCAAATTCACATCGACGACCGTTTGCCACTGCTCCAGCGTCAGATCCTCCATCGGGATCGCGGGCGCGCCCGTGCCGGCGTTGTTGAAGAGCAGGTCCAGCCGCCCGAACTTGTCTGCGGTGGCCTGGAAAAGCGCGCGAACCGAGGCCGCATTCGCGACATCCGTAGGCACAACCAGCATCTGACCGCCATCTTGAGTGGCCATCGCTGCCGTGCGCTCGAGCTCCTCCTTGCGCCGGCCTGCCAGCACCACGTGCCAGCCGTTCCTTTGCAGGGCCAGAGCCGCTGCCCGCCCAATCCCACTCCCCGCTCCGGTAACGACGGCAACCTTGCCTGAGCTGCTCATATCTGGTGTTTCCTCCTAGTACAGTCCGGCGTAATCCTAGCGACTTCGACGAGATTGCCTAGACTTGTGCTGGCGCCTTGCGCTGAGATGCGCAAAAGCCATGCATCGTCATCAATTCAGCGATACGTGATGTTTGGCCTTGGTGCTGTCTGAACGATACGCTAACCCGATGTGTGTTATCGAGCATGATCTTGGTCATGCACACTACTGAGGGTAACCCGATGGCGTCTTCGAAGTCTCTGCTTCTCGCGGCGTTCGCCACTGGCCTCGTGATTGCCGGATCGGCCTGGGCAGGCGGCCCGCGCTGGGATCGATCGGCGCACTACGGCAACGGATACGAGGGCTACGTGGTCGCGGAAAGCCGGTTTGGCCATGGGACCGTCTCGGGACCGGTGCGCCGGGGTCGGACGGGATACGAGGTTCGCATGCCCGGTGGCACATGGATCGCTTGCCGGCGGAGCTGCTCGGAAACCCTGCGCGTCGAAACCGTGGACTTCTGGGAGAACCGCGGTGCCGGCCGCAATGCCATCGACACGGAGTGCGGAATCCTTGGTTGCCTGAGGTGGGAGTGGGAGTACTAATCCGCATTGCGAAAGGGCAGCTTCCCCGTCGACCAACTTCTGGTTTTCTGAACATCGAGCTCGGGCGGCGAGCCGCCGCTCGACGGTGGGAGCAATTCTTGCTACCAATCCGGGCGTAGTGACAGTACCTCCCCGTACCTCTTAGCTTTTCCCTCCTCGATGACCGGGACCCCTGTGAAGGGCTGAATAGCGCGTGTGAACGTCTTTGGAGCAAGACTTGCAGAGAATGTAGCCGTCTACTGCGGTGCAGCCCTCTTCGGCTACGTCACGTACCTGCTTTCTGTACCGCTCCCTTGGATGATCGGGCCGATGATCTTTTCGGCGGGCCTCGCTCTTTTTTGGAGAAGCGCTCGCGTTCCGAGGATTACCCGCCCCATCGGTCAGATGATCGTAGCCAGCGTGGTCGGCCTTTCCTTCACAGCTGAATCCGTGGCCGCGCTCGGCCAGCTCGTCTTGCCGATGGTGCTCGTAGCTCTCCTGACGATCGTGGCTGGCTTCGTCGCGGCTATGGTGCTCAGGCGGCTGGCAGACGTGGATGTCGTCGCAGCTGGCCTGGCGAGCATTCCCGGCGGACCCGTGGAAATGGCGGCACTTGCTGAGCATCACAACGTGCTACCCGGGCCAATCGCTTTGGCCCAGACCCTGCGCATCTCCCTTCTGGTGCTCATCATTCCGCCTCTGCTGGTCGCGATCAGTGGCGGAGCGCCCAATGCCGCTGCTGTTATGGGCGAGCAGAACCTTCCGGGAATACTGCTCTTGTTCGCGCTCGCCGTGACGGGCGGACTAATCTTCCGCCGGTTACGGATCACAAGTCCGTTCTTCCTCGGAGCGTTGGGCTTCAACGCCGCGGCGGCCGCGCTTGCCCTGCCAGTTTCAATGCCTCCCTACTGGGTTCTTGCTGCTGCTCAAATCCTGCTGGGGGTGTGGCTTGGTTGTATGTTCGATCGAGAGACGCTCGCCCACACGCGAGCGTTCGTGCTCGCCGCCATCATCTCGACCGGGGTGCTTATAGTGCTATGCGCCGGTATGGCTTTCGCTATTGCCGCAGTGACCGGCATTGAATGGCAGACGATGGTCCTTGCGACAGCCCCGGGCAGCGTCACGGAGATGGCGTTGACGGCCAAAATTCTGGATCAGCAAGTCGCGATTGTGACCGCGTTCCATATCGTCCGAATCTTCATCATCTTGCCGTTCCTGCCCCTGATTTTCTCCATCACCGCCAAGCTGGCGAACCGCTCCAGAGAGCGCGGAGGCGAGGTTCGTTAGCGCTCTCGCAAGCAATGGCAGGCCTTTCCCTCCTCCCATTGGGAAGAGGGAATCTCCGAAGGCGGGGAGTGTTCTGCCGTTTGATCCAGTCCGGCCTTAAAGGCCGAATGGGTAGGTCTCGCGCTCTTCCGTGACGCCGGGCGCAGGAATAGCGGTAATAGGACCAGTTTCGTCGAACCAGACCCAAACGTCGAACTGCTGCGGCAGCACTGCCGTGTAGTAATGCGAGATGAGCTCTGTCTCGGGCCGGTAAATCACACCGATAGCACGCTCCAGCCGCGGCTCCGAAAGGATCTCGATGACCTCGGGCCTTTGATCCGGTAGCAGACTCAGCACGAATGCAGGTAGGCCTGTGTCGTGGCAGCAGGCCTCATACGAGCCTGGACGTGCAGGCCGTATGCGCTTGATCTCCAACTCACCGTCCCAATGGGACGCCGCAGCGACGAAACCCGAGCCCGTGCCGAAGCCGACGAGCGCCACCTCATCGCCCCATCGCTCGCGCGCGAGCTGGCCAATGTTGTGCTCCCCGCGTACCTGGCCCATCTCCGTCGCGCGGGCATCGCCAATGTGTGAGTTGTGCGCCCAGACCACGGCCTTACTTCCCGGTCCGTGATGATCGAGCAGCCGCTCGAGCGTCTCGAACATGTGCTGGGCACGGAGGTTCCAGGACTCGGCCGAGCCGCGGTACATGGTCCGGTAGTATTTCTCCGCATTGGCGACCACGCGCGCATTCTGCTCAGCGTCGAAGAAAGCTGAGCCGTCGTGCTTCATGTACTCTACGCGTTTCTCGAGAAGATCGATCAGCATGCGAGTGGCTTCGTCCTCGCAAGACTGATAGGTGCTGCTGGCAGCCATACGCGCATATTCCACCGGGTCCGACCGCCACGGTGTCAAGCATCCGTAGCGCTCGCGTGCGATGGCCGCGGCCTCCGGATCGACGCGGTCGAGATAGTGCAGCACAGCTTCGATCGATCCATTGAGGCCGTAGATGTCCAGTCCACAAAAGCTGACCTGCGTCCCTGCACGGTTGAGATCCCGCAGGCGAGTCAGGAAATGAAACGTCTCGTCGTTGCGCCACATCCACCGCGGAAATCGCGTGAACGGGCTCGATAACCCCGGTTCTACGGCCGGTTTGCCGTGGATAATTCGATTGTAAGCGGCGGCGTCCGACCAGTCCGCCTCGACGGCGACAATGCTGAATCCGTGCTGCGCGATAAGCTCCGCCGTGATCTCGGCCCGCGCATCATAGAACTCCGCTGTCCCATGCGTCGCCTCGCCGAGCATAACGATCCGCCGGTTGCCGAGGAGACCAGTCGCTATGGCGCTCAAATCCGTCATCAAGTCGAACGGCAACGCAGCCTGCCTCAGCTCGTAGCCGATGTTGCTGGTCGGGCGATAGCCCGTTTCGATGGCGAGCTCGGTAACGGCACCAACGGGACCGAGCGTTACAGGTTGCGGATCCCCAACCTGCGAGGGCATGCCCAGAGGGTCCCGAGGCGGCCCGGCGTTGTTCTCCACCATCGGTGGCCATTCTCCCGCACCGACGAGCGGCACAAACGCCACCAGGCCGTGCTCTTCCTCCTCGAAGGTGTCTTCGCCGGTGCGCCGGATGCGCGTCAGCACCTCGTGCGTCGGGCCGCTGATGGGGATGATCAAGCGGCCTCCGACAACGAGCTGCTCCTTCAGCGCCGGTGGCACCACCGGGCTGCCCGCGGCAACCAGGATGGCATCGAACGGAGCTGCCTCCGGCCAACCCTTGGTGCCATCGCCCAGAACGATCTCGACGTTATCGTAGCCGAGGGAGCTGATGCGCTGCCGCGCCTTGTTCACCAGCACCTCGTGAAGCTCAATGGCGATGACGCGCTTCGCGAGCCGGCTCATCACCGCAGCGGCATAGCCGGACCCAGCCCCGACCTCGAGCACCGTATCCTCCGGCCCGATCTCGGCCAGCTCGAGCATCTGGGCGACGATATAGGGCTGCGATATCGTCTGACCGGCCTCGATCGGCAGCGCCGAATCCTCGTAGGCGAACTCCTTAAGCCTGTCGGGCACGAACACCTCGCGCGGCACCTCGCCCATCGCCTTCAGGACGCGCTCGTCCTTGATGCCGCGACCGGCGAGCTGCCGCTCGACCATCGCCTTGCGCTGCCGCTCCATCTGCGTTTGAGGCATGAGGGAACCTCCCTTGCCGACGAGCTTTCGGCCAAAACGCTCGAGAGGGAGCGACGTTCGTTCGCGGCCCCGCAATAGTTACGTCCAGCGCTCCCTGCTATACCGGCACCGCAACAGGGGATTCGAGATGACCGACGCTGCGATTGAGACCGAGAAACTGATCCGCCGTTACTACGACGCCTTCAATCGTGGCGACATCGACGGCATGGTGGCCTGCGTCAGCGATGACGTCATTCACGACGTGAACCAGGGCGAGCGGCGCGTCGGCAAAGATCGCTTTCATGCCTTTTGCGCCCGGATGGCGCACCACTACAAGGAGCGGCTCGAGGACACCGTGGTAATGACGACCCCCGACGGACGGCGGGCTGGGGCCGAATTCAATGTACATGGCACGTACCTCGAGACCGATCCCGGGCTGCCTCCGGCCAGCGGTCAGTCATACGTTCTACCAGCTGGCGCGTTCTTCGAAATCCGAGGCGGCAAGATCGCCCGCATCACGACCTACTACAATCTGACCGACTGGATCGTGCAGGTGTCGAGGAGCCCCGAGCCATGAGCTTCGTCATCGAGACCCTGACCGGAGAGGCACTGCAGCGCGCACTGCCGGATCTTGCGCGGTTGCGCATCGAGGTGTTCCGCGAGTGGCCCTATCTCTACGACGGCTCCATGGAATACGAGCAGCGCTACCTCGCGGACTTCGCGAAGCATGAAAGCTCGATCATCGTCGCGGCACGCGCGGACCACAGGATCATAGGGGCCGCGACCGCCACGCCGCTGCGCGGCCACATCGAGTCGTTTGTCCCGCTGTTCGAGAATCACGGCTATGACCCGGACCGCGTCTTCTATTTCGGCGAGTCTGTTCTGAGCCGCGCGTACCGCGGCAGGGGCATCGGGCATGCTTTCTTCGATTGGCGGGAGGAGCACGCGCGCAACTGCCGGGGGCCGAAAGGCCCCTATGAGTACACCGCTTTCTGCGCCGTGATCCGTCCGCCCGATCATCCCCTCAAGCCAGCGCACTACCGTCCGCTCGATCCGTTCTGGACGAAGCGCGGCTATCGCATCGTGGAGGGCATGATCGGCAAGCTTGCCTGGAAGGACATCGACCAGCCCGAGGAAACGGAAAAGCCGATGCAATTCTGGATCAGGCCGCTCTGATGGCCAGACCCGATCGGATCAAAGTCGCTGTCGCGCAATATCCCGTCGGCGAGCCTGCAACGGTCGCCGAATGGCGGGAGAAGGCAGCCGGTTGGGTTGCCAGCGGTGCAGAGACTGGCGCCCAGCTCCTGGTGTTCCCCGAGTACGGGGCCATTGAGATCGCTGCCACTTTCGGTGCCGAGATCGCAGGCGACCTGCGGCACACCCTCGCTGCCGTCGCCAGCTTGGCCGATGACATGGACGCCTATTACGCCGAGCTGACGGCCCGGCACGGCGTGCATATCCTTACCCCGTCCGGGCCTGTGCGCCGGCCGGAGGGCGCCTTCGTCAATGCCGCGCGGCTCGTCACGCCTGCTGGGCGCATGGGGGTGCAGGAAAAGCTCATCATGACGCCCTTCGAGCGCGATTGGGGCATCACGCCGGGCCATGGTCTGCGCGTTTTCGAGACTGCGCTGGGGCGGATCGGCATCGCGATCTGCTACGATAGCGAGTTTCCCCTCCTGGTCCGTGCCCAGGCTGAAGCTGGCGCCGACCTGATCCTAATCCCCTCCTGCACGGAGTTTCTGTCGGGCTATCACCGCGTCCGCGCGGCTGCGTGTGCCCGCGCCCTTGAGAGCCAAATCGCAACGGCTCTATCTCCGACCGTCGGCGATGCACCCTGGTCACCGGCCGTGGACAGAAACGCCGGTGCAGGCGGCATCTACGTGCCACCCGAAGCGGGTCTCTCCATGACAGGCGTGCTGGCCGAAGGCCGGCTCAACGAGCCCGGTTGGGTCGCGGCCGAAATTGATTTCGTGGCCCTCGAAGGCCTGCGCACTGGCGGCGAAATGCGCAACGCCGTGGACTGGTCGTTACAGCCTGGAGCCAAGCCACTTGCGGGAGAGGTTGAGGTCGTTTCACTCGTTTAAAGACGAATACCCGCCAAGCAGCGCCAAGAAGGCGTGCGGCGGCTCCTGGCAGCTTCCTCCCAAAAGGCTGCGCGTCACCGGCTCACCGCTCACTCCAACTCCCACGTCACGCTCACCACCGCCTCGAGCGTCTGCGTCCCCTTCTCGATCGGCACCGCCTCGGCTGCCATGGTGCGGGCAAATGGGACCGGCGGTCCCTGGTGCTGGACCCTCTCATCGATCCGCAACACTCGACCGAGCTTGACTCCCGCCGCGGCAGCGAACAGCTCCGCCCGGCGTCGGGCGTTGGCGATGGCCGCGCGGCGCGCTTCGTCTCGGAGCGTCTCGGCCTTGCTCACCTCGAACTGAATGCCGCCGATCTGATTGGCTCCCAGCGTTACCGCCTGATCCAGCACTTCGCCGAGCTTATCGATGTCTCGCGCAGTGATGCGCACCTGGTTGTGGACACGGTACCCGGTGATCGCGGGCGAACGGTTGTCCCGCCTCTGCTCGTACACGGGCTCGACGTTGAAGGACGTGGTTTTAATGTCTCGCGGTTCGACGCCGGCTGCCTTCAGCCCCTCGATCAGCCGGCGCATGGCAGCCGAGTTCGCATCTAGGGCCTCGCGGGCAGTCCGGGCCTCGCTGACGACGCCTGTCGAGATAAGCGCGATATCCGGCTCAGCCGTGACCATCCCTGACGCTGTAACGCTGATTTGCCGCTCCGAGTTTTGCTCAGCGGCGGATGCCGCCTTTGCCGAAAGGGGCACCGCCAGCATGACAGCTCCCATCAAGATCCAGACCAGCGCCCTAGTCGAGTTGCACGTCATACAGGTCTCCGCGTTGCCAGGAGCAGTGATTATATGAGAGATTGCGACCAAACCGCGCCGCTTCTGGCATTCCCCTGGGGCAGAAGTCTGGTATACACCTGCTTCGCGCACCGAAGCTGGGCCCGTAGCTCAATGGTTAGAGCCGACGGCTCATAACCGTCTGGTTGCAGGTTCGAGTCCTGCCGGGCCCACCACTTTCTAGTCACAAAGGCTTTATCCTGAAGCGCGCTACCTATAGTTGCGCATCGTACCAGCTGTTGACGAAGTACTTCAATTCGATACTGTACCCGTCCCAACGAAGTTGAGGGTGCACAGATGCCAAACAACTCGACAGATATTATGTCTGACATTCGACCGTCTGATTTGGTAATCTGCGGATTTTTTACCCCGGATTATAGGCATCTTGCAGCCTCATTGGCAGAAGATGTTGCACCCTATCATCCATTCCATTTCTTTTCTGTGAGCAAGGAGGGCACCTGGGTCAACGTTGTACAACGCAAGCCACGTATTGTCCTCCAAGCCATGGAACTCTACCCGAGTGCGACTATTGTCCTGTTAGACGTCGATTGCTCCGTTCGGGGTCCAATAGACGCCATGATCGACATCCCAGGAGATGTCTCAGCATATGTAAAATTAAAGCAAACCAGACGCTTTCTTTCATCCCGCGAACAAACGCTTGTGCACGTATCTTCTCGAAGCATGGTTTTCAAGCCAAATGACAGGGCACGAAGATTGCTCAAAGATTGGGATACTGAGATTAGAACTGCTCAGTACCCTCAAGGTGGCTGTGAACGGGCACTGCGCATGACGCTTTTTAAAGCTACCTACTTGTCGTTTTCTCCAATGGACGAGAGGTATTCTGGTCGAGAGATCACCATTGCTTCTAAAGAGGATGTTGTCGTGCATGACAGCGCCAGCCGAGGGAAGCGATAATATCATGTTGTCGTTCCGAATCGCATACATGCGACTGGGGGAGTCACAGCTTTCATGATTCCGGTGTTTTTTATCAATCTCGACCAACACAAGGATCGCCGCCAATTCATTGAATCGCAGCTTGCGGCTGCCGGTTTTCACGCGGAACGCATCGCAGGAATCGACGGCGACAATCTCCCAGAGTTTCTGTCATCATATTTTCCACGCAGCTCCCTCTCTCCCGGCGAGATCGGATGCTATGCGAGCCACCTGCTCGTCTGGCGCACCGTGGTCGAGCGCGACCTACCTCATGCGCTGGTTCTGGAGGACGATGTTCAGATTGAAAATGATGCCGCCGACCTTGTCGACGAACTGCTTCGCGTTCTTCCGCAGGGCTGGGATTATGTTCACATGGATGGGAGGCCGCGCAGCCGAGGGTTTGCGGCCCGTCCGCTCGGAGAACTGACAGGAAAGCGCAAACTAATACGATTCTCTCGCATACCTGACGGGACGGTTGCATATCTCATCAGCAATCAAGGAGCCCGGAAGCTCCTCGCGCCCACGGTTCGTTTGGCCCCCGTGGATACAGCCATCCGCCGCCCCTGGCAGTGGGGACTGGATCTCTATGGAGTAACCAATCCGCCCTTTCGCCCTGCCGAATTTCCCTCGACTATTGAAACCCGCGGCAGCCGGTCTCGACGTCAACACAAGCGCTGGCTTGGAAGTGGCTTCCGCTCATTCCACTCATTCGCTTTCAACATCAGAAAGCTCGGCCCTTATTGGTGGGTCAGGTGCTTCGTGGAGAACGCGCTAAACAAGGCCCGCCGAAACGGCCTTAAGAGCTGGTCTAATTCTCCGTCTGACACCAACCATTTCTATCGAAATCGTTGATGCTCCAAAAGGGGGGAGGATTTCATGCTTGACACAGTTGGTGATGTTCAAAGCCCTGGCGGCTTGAACCGCGCAGCGTGGCATCGCCCACTTGTTTCCATCATCATTACTCATCACAACTATTCAGATTTCATCACCGATGCAATTCGCTCGGTTCTTGATCAGACCCACAGCAATTGGGAGCTGGTCATAGTGGACGATGCTTCGTCGCCGGAGCACCGGCGTCGTCTCGAAGACATTCTTTCCACCATCAGCGATGACAGAATCCGTTATCTGCCGCTGACAGAGAACGTAGGGCAGATCCTGGCATTTTTCGCCGGCTTCGACCAGACTAACGGTGATTTTGTTTGCCTTCTTGACCCTGACGATCGCTATGTAGACACGTTCCTGGAGGAAACGCTCGCCGTACATCTAAATGAGATAATCTCATGCCCGATTGTCTCTACAGACCAGCGCCTCTTTACCGAAAATGGTCTCATTTCCGGGGGGTTTCGCGCCAACATAAGATTGCGTGAGTGTAAGAAGAAGAATGGGATATTTGTTATTGAGAGCCAACCTTATAGAACGTATTATATTCCGGCAAATATTCATGGCTGGCATTGGAGCACCACTTCCGCCATGATGTTCAGGCGTGCTGCAGTCAACTATTTGCGGCCACACAAGCCATTGCCGTTCAAGCGCGCGTTCGACGCATACATGGCTAAGGGTTCCCATATGCTCGGTGGAACACTTTTCTATACAAAACCACTCATTTATAGGATGATCCACGGGCGAAACAGTTGGCACGCCAACCAATTCTATTCGTCATTTCAACAGCGCAAGGTCTCTCATGCTGTGGCGCCGGGTGAAATAGTGGACATACTTGCTCGCGAGGCGCTTCTCCGAAACAATGCGCCGTCACAATTGCCACCCATCAAACGAAGCCGCCTTTTGAGCAAGTGGAAGAGATCCATTGTAAAGCGCTGGCCTTTTGGCAAAGCCAAGATACAGTGATTTAAGCATCACTCTCAAACGTCCTGCGTCAGAAGTGGTACGAGATGGCGGACCCATCGGCGTGACCAGTTGCCTCATGACAAATAGGTTGCGCATGAGATACTTCTTCTTCCCTTTCTTCAGTAGAACTGCTTGCATAGACAAGGGCACTGAATGCAAACCGTCATCTGTGCGAAATGGGGGACGCGGTACTCATCGGACTACGTCAACTTCCTCTGGTCGATGATTCGCAGGAACACCCGTCGCGAGACTCGGCTGATCTGTTACACCGACGACCCCTCAGGGATCTGTTCGGAGGTCATCACCCGCCCTCTACCGGAAATTGTATTACCTCCTCGAGTCGCTAATCTTCCTTGGCGCAAGGTTGCATTCTGGGCCCCGGACCCGGGGGGGATCTCTGGTGACGTTCTTTTTCTTGATCTCGACGTCGTCATTACCGGCTTAATCGACGACTTTTTCGACTATGAGCCCCAGTCTACGTTCTGCGTGATTGAAAATTGGACGCAAAAAGGGTCGGGTATCGGAAACACGTCGGTTTATCGCTTCCGAGTGGGTAGCCATACGTATCTTTTCGATGCTCTGCAGCAGAATCCCGAGGCAATTCTGTCCAAGTATCCTAACAGCCAGACCTATATCTCACGGACAATTCGAGAAAAGACGTTCTGGCCTGAGGAGTGGTGCCAAAGCTTCAAGCACACACTTCTGCCACGCTGGCCAATGAATTTTGTTCGCGCCCCGGAGTTGCCGCCCAATACGAAAGTTGTAGCGTTCACGGGAAAACCCGACCCGGATGAGGCCCGGGACGGAAATTGGCAAGCACCTTGGTACAAAAAGATTTATAAGTACGTGCGCCCAACGCCCTGGATTGCGGAGCACTGGCGTTGATTAAGGCGCCTTTACGGCTTACCGCTGATCGACCCCATGGTGCTGTAGCTGAAACGTGGCTAGATTTTTTCTATAACATACCAGCCCCACGTGAGCTTGCCTGCGTATGCACACTGGCATGCGCACGCTCACGGCTCTTCTGCTCTCCGATGGCCGCCCTGGCCACTACCATTTGTCTGACGGTGTGATTGCGGCCGTGAGAAGACTGCAACCTGTGAGGGTGTTCCGGCTTGAAGTCTGTCGGCGGTGGTCGGGGTGCGTGTTAGCGACGCTTACGAACGCGCGCATTCCAGCGGATTGGCTGCTGCGCATGGGATACGGCCTGCCCGCAGCGCAACTCCCGCAACCAGACTTCATTGTATCTGCCGGAGCGGAGACGCTGGCTGCGAATATTGCTATCGCCCGACTGACCGGCGCGCCCAACATCTTCTGCGGTACGCTGCGCCGTTACAGTCCTGACGGGCTGCGATTGGTGCTGACTTCGTATGCGTCCCATGCCGAGCGCCCACGGCATGTCCTGGTGCTCAAGCCTTCCGCACTCGGACGCGACGAGCTTGGGCGCCGTCCCGACGGCTGGTGCAAGCTTGCTCACCCTCAGAGGCAATTCGGGCTCCTCTTGGGTGGGGACTCCCGCGAATGCCGATACGAACTTGATGAGTGGATGCAGCTTCTCGACCTCGTCGAGCGCTCGCATCAGGTGCTGGGTGTGGACTGGCTGATCAGCAATTCGCGGCGCACGCCGGCTGCGGTGAGCGATCTGGTCGCCAAGCATGCCTCCGCGTCGAGTGCGATTGCTTCATTCGTCGATGTGCGAACGGTGGGCCACGGGACGCTCGACCGAGTGCTGGGACGTGCGCAGGCGGTGGTCTGCACGGATGACTCGAGCACCATGATCTCGGAGTGCGTTTCCGCCGGAATTCCAGTGCTGGGCGTTAGACCGAACGCGACGAAGTTTACCCCGGATGAGCGAGCTTACCGGCAGTATCTGATTGATAACGGATGGTACCGTTCGGTGCCGATTGCTGGGCTGACACCCCGCTCATTGCTTGACGAACTAAGTCGTATTCGACCGCTCTCGGAAAACCCGCTCGACAAGCTGGCAGCTATTCTACGCGAACACTTGCCCGAACTCTTCTTCGAGGCGGACAGCAAGGTTGGCAAAAAGGCCATCAAACCAGATTTGCCACGCCCGCTGGATCCACCCTCCGCACCTCTACCCTTTCCCCCGGCCGCACAGCTCGAAATACGCTGACGTCCTCCAGCGCCTCTGCCCAAACGTTGGACGGCGACCATAATCGCAGCTCGCCGGTGCGGGAGGTCGGACTGGGGGCAAACGGGATGCCGATGACATCGCGGTCGGGCGCGAAGATGATCTCTCTTGGCCGAACGATCATTCGCGCGGTCCGCTCCCGGCCGCTCTCGACCGGGGTTTCGAAAAAGACCTCGCCCTGCCCCCAAATTTGGGCAGTGGAGAAAATAGGCAAGGCACCCCAGATCCGATCGGCGGTTGGTGTGTCGCGCAGCCGCGCCGTGATCGATACTGCGCCAGCACGGATTGCTACGTAACGATCCGTCACGGCCGCGCGTGCGGCGCGCTCTCGTTCGTCTCGAACAGCAGCCGGCTTGGCTCGGCGGCGAAGAATCTCGGTCGGCATAGGCCGAGTGAGCCTCAACGCCGCGGCTTCTGCAAGGCACTCGTGGCCAAGTCGCCGGTCAGACACGCGCACCCGAGGCGCAAATTGCGCACCGAAGCGCCGGGAGCAGATGACGAACCGCCTTCGCCTCAAGCGGGAGGCGGGCCGAAGATCAGCACCGCGTTGAGGCCACCGAACGCGAAGGAGTTCGACATGGCGTAGCGCACCTTCATGTTGCGGCCAACGTTCGGAACGTAATCCAGGTCGCACTCCGGATCCGGTTCGTCGAGGCCGATGGTCGGCGGAACCCAACCGTTGCAAATCGCCTGAATGCAGGCCACCGCCTCGATGCCACCGCCGGCACCTAAGGGATGGCCGTGCATCGACTTGGTCGACGAGATGGCCAGCTTATAGGCGTGCTGGCCGAACACCTCCTTGATGGCGTTCGTCTCGTTCCTGTCGTTGATGGCCGTCGCCGTACCGTGAGCGTTGAGGTAGTCTATATCGGTCGGACCGATCCCTGCATCCTCGAGCGCCAGCCGCATGGCCTCGCGCGGCCCTTCTATATCCGGGTTCACCATGTCCTTGCTGTCGGAGGTCATGCCATAGCCGACGAGCTCGGCAAGGATAGTCGCGCCACGCTTGCGGGCATGCTCCAGCTCCTCGAGCACGAGAATGCCGGCGCCCTCGCCCAGCACGGTGCCATTGCGCTTCTTCGCAAACGGGAAGCAACCATCGGGCGAAAGCACGTGCAGGGCCTGCCAGGCTTTCATCGTCCCGTAGTTGATGACCGCCTCCGATGCCCCAGCAATCGCAACATCGACCAGATTGTTGCGGATGTAGTCGCGGGCGATGCCAATGGCGTGGGTCGCCGTCGAGCAGGCGCTGCAAGTGGCAAACGTCGGCCCCTTGATGCCGTACTCGATCCCCACGTGCGCAGAGGCCGACGAGCCGATGATGCGGAGCAGCGTCAGCGGGTGAGTCGCACGCTTATTATGGATGAAGAGGTCGCGATAGGCGATCTCATAGGTTGTAAGGCCACCAGCTCCTGAGCCGATGATGCAGGCTGCGCGATAAGGGTTCTCGAGCGGGAACTCGAGACCGGACTGACGCACCGCCTCGTCGGCCGCCGCCGCCGCGAACCAGGAATAGCGGTCCGCGTGCATGATGATCTTGTCGCGCTTGGCGTGCTTCAAACGAGCCCGATGGTCGAAATCCTTGATCTGCGCCGCGATGAGGATCTTGAGATCCTCCAGCGGGAAGCCCTCAAGGGGACTAACGCCCGACTGGCCGCGCTTCAGGCTAGCCCAGAAGTCCTGCACGTTGTGTCCGATCGGCGTCACGACACCCATGCCGGTGACGACGACGCGGCGTGCGCCGTTAGGGTTTGTCATTACTGAACCAACGTCCTGACTTGGGCTTGAACGGCCCGAATGACCAGTTGTTTGGGGCTAGTGGAAGTTTCGGCTCAGGAGGCCTTCGCGCTTGCTGTCGCCCCGCCAGACCCTGTGCTCTCGATGAGGGCCTTCACCCGCTCCACGACAGAGCCGACCGTCTTGAAATCGGCCGCTTCCTCGTTGGCGTTGTAGGGAATCTCGATACCGAACGTATCCTCGATATCGAAGACGATCATGGCAAGGTCGAGCGACTCGATCTTGAGATCAGTCAGCGCGGTCGACAGACTGATGTCGTCGCGTGGCTCCTTCATATGCTTCTTGAGGATATCGATGATCTTCGTCGCTACTTCGTCCATTTCGCTCTCCCACCCTGCTTTTGCAGGTTGATCAGGGTCTGACTGTCTTGGACCCTCAGTAGTCCAGGCAGGTCCGGAGAACAAGCACAGCGGTCACATAACCGTAAATGGCCGATGAGTCCAGCGGAGCTAGTGTTCAACCGAACTAGCTGAAAAGCAGAACACTACTGAGCAGTCGTTACTAAATCTTCGTAGTTCCAAATAAACATTGCTGTCACCAGCGGCACAGGGGTGCAGGACTGGCGCGACCGGGCCAAATTATGTTCAATGATCCCGACAATCTCTGCGGCCAAGTGCCCGAAGCTGCATATTGGGGGAGTCTCAGACGGGGGCAACTGGTTTCTCGTTCAATCAGGGAGGGAAAACATGCCTGCGGGTGCTCCTAATCAGACCGGCACCTCGCTGTCCCCGGCGCAGCATCCGTGGGTTGCGAGCTATCCTCCCGGCGTTTCCTGGGATCAGCACTTTACGCCACGGCCCGTCTACACGCTGCTCGACGAGGCCGTTGCTGCGCATGCCCACAGGCCCTGCACGAACTTCCTTGGCAAGGTGACGACCTACGGCGAGATCGGTGATCTCGTCAACCGCGCCGCCGCGGGACTGCAGAAGCTGGGGTTTGGTAAGGGGTCCCGGATCGGGCTCTTTCTGCCCAACAGCCCGACTTATGTCATCTACTACTATGCGATCCTCAAGATCGGCGGGATCGTCGTTAACTACAACCCGCTTTACGCCGTCGAGGAGCTGATCAGCCAGGTCAAGGACAGCGAGACCGAGCTGATGGTTACGCTTGACCTCGCAGTCCTGTTCGAGAAGGTGGAGGCCCTTCTGCGGTCCGGCGTGCTCCCCCGCGCCATCGTGTGCTCCTTCTCGGCCCTGCTGCCGGCGACCAAGTCGATCCTGTTCAGGATGTTCAAAGGCAGGCAGCTCTCGCAGGTCAACAAGTCGCCGTTCGCTGACCGGATCGTGCTGGAGGCCGAAGTCCTGGCGAACGATGGGCGGCCCGAGCTGCCGCCGATCGATCCCGAGAATGACCTTGCGGTGCTTCAGTACACCGGCGGCACGACGGGCACCCCGAAAGGGGCGATGCTGACCCACGCCAACCTTTACATCAATGTGCTGCAGGTTGCTGCATTCGCTCCGGAGCTTGAAACGGCCCGGCACCGGGTGCTCGCCGTGCTCCCCTTCTTTCACGTCTTCGCCATGACGATGGTGCTGAACTTCGGAGTGACGAAGGCCGCCGAAATGATCCTGATGCCGCGCTTCGTGCTCGAGGAGGCCATGCAGCTCATCGAGGACCTGAAGCCAAGCATCCTCCCCGGCGTGCCGACGCTGTTCAATGCCATTATGAACCACCCGAGGTTCAAGAGCCTTGACGTGTCCTCGTTGCGCTACTGCCTCTCCGGCGGTGCGGCGCTGCCGGTGGAGGTCAAGCACCGGTTCGAGGAGCTGACCGGATGCAAGCTCGTCGAAGGATATGGCCTGTCGGAGACCTCCCCCGTTGTGACCGCCAATCCGCTCGAGGGTCCCGATAAGCCGGGGTCTATCGGACTACCGTTACCGGGCACCACCATCTCATTGCGCGATTTGGCCGACCCCACGCGTGAAGTCCCGATGGGTGAGCGTGGTGAGCTGTGCGTGCGCGGGCCGCAGGTGATGAGGGGTTATTGGGGCCAACCTGAAGAGACGGCCCATCACATGGTGGATGGTTTCTTCCGGACTGGTGACGTCGCCGTCATGGACGAGGACGGCTACTTCTATCTGGTCGACCGTATCAAGGACCTCATCATCTCCTCCGGCTACAACGTCTATCCGAGGCGCATCGAGGAAGCCATTTATCAGCATCCTGCAGTCGAGGAGGTCAGCGTTATCGGCGTCGCGGACGAGCGGCGTGGCGAGGCCCCTAAGGCGTTCATCAAGCTGAAGGAGGGCATGTCGGCGACGGCTTCCGAGATCCTCGCTCATCTCGAGCCCAAGCTCTCCCGCATCGAAATGCCCGTCGAGATCGAATTCCGGAGCGAGCTGCCGAAAACTTTGATTGGAAAGCCTTCGAAGAGAGACCTGAAGCTCGAGGAAAACGCCCGCCGAAAAGCCAAGAAGCAACAAGCGCAGGCTTAGGCGAGGCGTTTTGGGAGACTGGATCTCCGGATTGGGTCAGCGGGCCGAATACGGCCACCATCCGATGGCACGCCAATTTTCGTGCCTTGATCACACCTTGTAACCTTCGCGCAACACACAGCCTCCATCATTGTCCCGTGGCACTCGCGCCCATTTCGCGGCGCTTAGCGCAACTGCTAGCACAATCGTTGCTTCCAACGGGGGGTTTTTGGGGGGGTGTGATGATCAGGAATTCCCTTATCTTTAGTGCTCTTGTTGTTGCAACCTGCCTCGTGCCACCGCCGGCCAAGGCGGAGGGCGAGACCGGTCTGGCGTCCATTCACGATCAGCGCCGTGAAGGCAACCGCATCTGTATGTCAACCCACTTTCATTACGGGTCGAGCTCAGGACACAAGACCCGTAAGGAGGCTGAAGCTGCCGCAGTTCGCGATTGGGCCGGCTTCACAGCGTGGGAGTATGGTCTCCCCTGGGGCAGCTACAGGCTGGCGGCCAGCAAGTCGATGAACTGCACGAAATCGGGTGCCACCTGGGGCTGCCAGGTCGAGGCCCGGCCGTGCAAGCAGATTACGCGCAGCGGCCGATAGGTCGGTGCTGGATCCGATGAACGCAGCCTCGGTCCTTTGTCAAAATGGATTGAGGCTGCGTTCCGGTGTGAATTTCACATAACCGACATTGGCGCCGACCCGCAGGCCCAGTCCCGTTCGAATTGGCGCCAACACGACGCGGCCCTTTTTCAGGAAGGTCATACCGACGCCGCCGACGACGTAGGCCGAACCATCCACGCCCATGAAGCGGGCGAAGAGGTCTTCGGGACGTTCCAGGTTGTAGACGAGGAACATGACCCGGGAGCCCGCGAGGCCGACATCGTACCCGACCGACGGACCCTGCCAGTAGACCTTCCGCTCGCCACCAAGCTTCGTAACCAACCGTCCATCGCCGTACCGAAGGCCCGCAAGCAAGGCCGCTCCGCCTTCGGACCCGAGGATGTACCCGTTGGGTCGCCCATAAGTCTGGAATGCGTACTCGATGACGCTGGCAAGGCCGGCCGAAAGCGAACCGAAGAAACCGCGGCCTGCAGCGCGAATTTCTTCGACCGTGAACTCCAGCTCCTCCGACTGATGCACGTACGGAGGGAGGTCGGCCAAGACCTCGGGAGGAGGAACATGGACCGCCTCGTCAGGCGCTGCATGACGAACCGTGTCAGTGTCCCAACCGCCATCCGCAGGCGGCACCGGACGAGCATCCCTGGTCTTCGGTGGGGCAAGTGCCGGCGCAGCACTCATTGGTTGAGATTTCGGCGACGGCTCCGTTTGAGTAGCCATTCTCGGTGCCGCTTTGCCAGGCTGCTCTGCAGTGCGGCTGCGGCCCGACGAACTCAGCGCGTTCAACTCTGCGTCGATCCGTGCCGAGGCATGCGCGGCCTTGGCCGTCGTAATCTCGATGAGCTGAGTGGAAATCCCCTTTAGCTTTTCCAGCCTGGTCTGGCATGTGCTCGGATCGATTTCCGCCTCGTCGCCGATAACGTCGAGCTCAATCAGGAGCTTGCTCGCCTGCTCATCGAGCGCCCGCGTCTCATCGTCATCCAGAAACTCGGCTGCCTTGGCTTCGCGCTCCTCATCGCTCCAACCGCGGCGATCACCGAGCTGCCTCAGTTTGGCCTGCAGCTCCGGTTGGTGAGCCGAGTTGAGTTTTCTCAGCTTCTCCGCAGTGGAGTCGATAACGGCGGCAATGTCTTGCTTGGTGCAGGTCTGAGCGACAGCCGGCCCGGCCAATGCGGCGGGCAAGATCGCCAGCGCAATGAACCATCTCATCAGCTGCAATGAACCCATGAAGTATTCGTCCAAGTTTGCTTATGCGTTCGGCAGCGTAGGTCCAGGTAAGGGAAACTTTGCCATAGACAACGGTCGTCCGTGCGGCAACCGGAGGTGGCGTTATCATCTGCCTGAATATCACAACGAAAAAGGAGGCATGATGATGACCCGATACCTGCTCGCGGCTATTGCTTTGATAATACTCACTGGGCCGCTTGCATCAGCTGCACAGGCATTGGGACTGGATTTCCTTCATGCACAAGCTCGAGTCGGCAACAAGGTCTGCATGACCGAGCACGAGCACTATGGCGAAGGCACGATGCCAACCAAACAAGCTGCGCAGAGCGTTGCGATCCGCTCCTGGAGCGATTTTACCGCCTTCGAGTACGGCAGAATTTGGGGCAGCTATCGATTGGCTGAAGGCAAGCGGATGGATTGCTCTCAGACAGCAAACGGCTGGCTTTGCAAGACGTACGCACGCCCGTGCCGTCCGGCGAAGTACGGCCCACCCCGGCGGCGGTGACATCAGCCGACATAAGCTAATCAGTCCCATTAAGACGACCCGGGGTCCCAGGTCGTCTACCTGACTTCATTCGTTTCCGGGGAGCACAGAGCATAGAAAAGTGGTAAGCTCATCGAACGTGCCCCGGGGCACGGCGGAGATGCCCCATGTTGACGCTGTCGCTCCTCCGCCATGGTCAGTCATCGTGGGACGATCCGGATCTCAACGATCACGAACGGCCGCTCTCAAAGCATGGCAGGAACGCGGCGGAGATCATAAGTGATTACATCGCAGAGCACGGCCTCGTGCCGGATCACATCCTCTGCTCAACTGCCGTTCGTGCCCGCGAAACACTCGATGTGCTCCTAAGCCGGCTGGGATCACTGCAGCCGGAGATCGTTCTGGAGCCAGCCCTCTATCTCGCGACGCCGACCGCGATGATCGGCATTATCCGCGAAACCGCGGGATCCGTGCGCCACTTGATGATCATCGGTCACAACCCCGGCCTGCACGCCCTCGCTCTTGACCTGACCGGCTCTGGGCTGCGCCGCGACGTTATGTCAATGGCCGTAAAGTTTCCGTCCGGCGCCCTCGCCGTGCTGAGTTTCGGAGAAAACGACTGGACCGAAATCCGTCCTGCAGCAGGTCGGCTCGTCCAATTCGTCGCTGCCCGCAGCGTCGCTTGACGAATTCCGCTCACGTCTCCTACACGTTCACCATGCTGGTCCTCATCGATAACTACGACAGCTTCACCTACAATCTCGTCCATTTCCTGGGCGAGCTCGGCGCCGCGTGCGAAGTCCATCGCAACGACAAGATCACGGTGGACGAGGTGCTCCGGTCGAAGCCGAAGGCGATCGTGCTGTCGCCCGGACCGTGTACGCCGAACGAGGCTGGCATCTGTTTGGAGCTCGTGGACGCAGCGGCCCGCGCCGACCTGCCGATGCTCGGCGTTTGCCTTGGTCATCAAGCCATTGCGCAAGCTTTCGGTGGCAAGATCGTCCGCGCGCCCGTGCCGATGCACGGCAAGCTCTCCATTGTGCGCCACCAAGGCGAAGGCCTCTTCAAAGGGCTGCCGAGCCGATTTAATGCAACACGCTATCACTCCCTCATGGTGGAGCGTGCCAGCCTGCCCGACTGCCTCCACGTCACGGCCGAGACGCCCGACGGGATCATCATGGGCCTGCAGCATACGGCACATCCGATCCACGGAGTTCAGTTCCACCCCGAGAGCATCGCGTCCGAGTGCGGACACGACCTGCTTGCCAACTTCCTGACGCTCGCCGGGCTCAGTCCTCGACGGCGCAACGTGCGGTCCGCCAAGGCCGCCTGACCTTATCGAAGCTCGAGTACAGAGAACACCGATGTCTACCAACGAATTAAGACATCTGATCCAAAAGGTGGCCACGGGCGCGACGCTCAACTCCGACGAGATCCGCACCGCCCTCGAGACGATGACGGCGGGCCTCGCAACCGCCGCTCAGATGGGCGCGTTTCTGATGGCGTTGCGCGTCCGCGGAGAGACGGTCGATGAGATCACTGGCGCGGCAGAGCTGATGCGCTCGAAGATGACCCGCGTCGAGGCGCCGGAGGACACCGTCGACATCGTCGGCACAGGCGGCGATGGTCAGGGGACGTATAACGTCTCGACCTGCGCCTCCCTGGTCGCGGCCGGTGCAGGGATGCACATCGGCAAGCACGGCAATCGGGCCGTGTCCTCCGTGTCGGGAGCGTCGGACGTGCTGGCGGCGCTCGGCGTCAAGCTCGACGTGCCACCGCCCGTGATCACCGACTGTATCGTCAAAGCTGGCGTCGGCTTCATGTGGGCGCCGATGCATCATTCGGCCATGAAGCATTGGGCGCCGGTTCGCGCCGAGCTCGGCATTCGCAATATCTTCAACCTGCTCGGGCCGATCTCGAACCCCGCTGGCGTGAAGCGGCAGGTCGTCGGCGTCTTCGCTAACCAGTGGGTCGAGCCGATCGCCCACGTGCTGAAGAACCTGGGCTCCAAGCACGTCTGGGTCGTCCACGGTCACGACGGTCTCGACGAGCTAACCACCACGGGCGCGACGAGTGTGGCCGAGCTCAAGGATGGCAAGATCGAGGTGTTCGAGATCACGCCGGCCGATGCCGGTCTGCCGCCCGCCAAGCTCACCGATCTCAAGGGCGGAAACGCCGAGGTGAACGCTGCGGCCATCCGGGAAGTGCTCGCCGGCAAGCCAGGGCCGTTCCGTGACATCGTTTTGCTCAACACAGCCGCGGCACTCATCGTTGGTGGCAAAGCGCGCAATCTGAGAGAGGGTGTCGAGATCGCCGCGCGTTCGATCGACAGTGGCGCTGCACAGCGCGCGCTCGACCGGCTGATTGCCATCACGAACGGGCGGGACTAGCACAAAGGTATGACCGACATCCTCGCCAAGATCACGCGCTATAAGTTGGAAGAAATCCGGGTTGCCAAGGAGAGTCGGCCGCTCGCCGAGGTGGAAGCTGCCGCGCGCAGCGCCGCCCCGGTACGGCCATTCGCGGGAGCCATCGAGGCGACGCTCGCCGCGGACCGCTTCGCGCTGATCGCCGAGATCAAGAAGGCCAGTCCGTCCAAGGGACTGATCCGGGCCGATTTCGCGCCCGTGGAACTCGCGCGCGCCTACGAGGCCGGCGGTGCCACGTGCCTCTCCGTGTTGACCGATACCCCCTCATTCCAGGGCGCCCCGGCTTACCTGACGGAGGCGCGCGCAGCCACAAAGCTGCCTGCCCTGCGCAAGGATTTCATGCTCGACCCCTATCAGGTCGTCGAGGCGCGCGCCTGGGGCGCCGACTGCATCCTCATCATCCTGGCCCAGATCGATGACGCCACGGCACGCACCCTGGCTGCCGCGGCACGCGAATGGGGCATGGATGCCATCGCCGAGGTCCACGACGAGGAGGAGCTCGACCGGGCGCTTGAGCTCGACTGCCGGTTCATCGGCATCAACAACCGCAACCTCAAGACCTTCGAGACGACGCTCGAGACCACGGAGCGGCTGGCGCCGCGAATACCAAAGGACCGCATCGTCATTGGGGAGAGCGGCATTTTCACCCATGCCGACCTGAAGCGGCTTGCAAATGTGGGTGTAAAGACATTCCTTGTCGGCGAGAGCCTGATGCGTCAGGCCGACGTCACCGCCGCGACCCGGGCGCTCCTTGGCCTCAGTGGTGCGGCTGAAAGGTCAGTTGCATGAGCCACGGCCCGCTTACGCACCTCAACGAGAAGGGCGAAGCGCGCATGGTGGACGTCTCGGACAAGGCCGTGACACATCGAACGGCCCGCGCCGAGGGATTCGTCTCCATGCGGCCGGAAACGCTCGCGCTCGTCGAAACCGGGCAGGCCAAGAAGGGCGACGTGCTGGCAACGGCTCGCATCGCCGGCATCATGGCCGCGAAAAGAACTCACGAGCTGATCCCACTCTGCCACCCTCTGCCCATCTCGAAAGCGACGGTTGACTTCGACCTTTCACGGGACCCAACCGGCATTCGCGTCACCGCGGAAGTGAAGGTCACCGGACAGACCGGGGTCGAAATGGAAGCCCTCACAGCCGTTTCGGTCGCCTGCCTCACCATCTACGACATGCTGAAGGCGGCGGATAAGTCCATGACCTTCTCGGGCATTCGTCTTCTCGAGAAGACGGGCGGCCGCTCGGGAGATTTCAAGGTCGGCGAAACCGGGGAGAGCTGAAGCTTCGTGGCGCTGTCGGTCGAAGAGGCTCTGCAGAGAATTGTCGCGGACGTCACGCCAACGCCCGCGGAGCTGGTTCCGATCGCGCAAGCCGCCGGGCGCATCCTTGCCGAACCGCTTACCGCGCGCCTTACCCAGCCGCCGTTCGATGCCTCGGCCATGGACGGCTATGCCGTCCGGAGCGCTGACGTTGAAAAGCTGCCCGTTCGATTGAAGGTGATTGGGCAGGCTGCCGCCGGCCATCCCTTTGACGGCAGTGTCGGGCCCGGTGAAGCGGTGCGCATTTTCACCGGCGCGCCTCTGCCTGCTGGGGCCGACGCGATCGTCATTCAGGAGAACACGATTGCATCGGACGGATTGGTAGAGGTCCGGGAGGGGCATCCCGATCCCCACCACATCCGCCGCCGCGGTTTCGATTTTCAAAAGTCAGATCTTTTGCTCAACCCGGGGCGCCGGCTTGGTCCGCGGGAGGTGACGCTCGCGGCGGCAGCCGGCTATGGCGAGGTTCCTGTCCGGCGTAAACCTGTCGTCGCGATCCTGGCGACGGGTGATGAATTGGTGTCGCCTGGCACGCTGCCCGGCCCCGGTCAGATCGTGTCGTCCAACCCGCTGGGCGTGGCGGCGCTCCTCACACAGGCCGGCGCAGATGCGAGGCTCCTCGGTATCGCGCGGGACAATCGCGAGAGCCTTGTCCAGCACATCGAGGCTGCCCGCGGCGCCGACGTCTTGGTCACCATCGGGGGCGCATCCGTCGGAGATCACGACCTCGTCGGACCAGTGCTGCAGAGCCTGGGAATGGAGCTGTCCTTCTGGAAAATCAACATGCGCCCGGGCAAGCCGCTGCTCCACGGCCGTCTGGGCCCGCAGCGGGTCATAGGTCTGCCCGGCAACCCCGTATCCGCGCTGATCTGCACGCGGGTATTTCTCGTGCCTCTGGTAAGGCGCCTGCTCGGCCTGCCTCAGGACGAGGCGGCCGCCCTTCGTGCTGTCCTCGCTGAACCGGTGGAAGCCAACGGCCCTCGCCAGCACTACATGCGTGCCACTCTGGAACGTGACACCGACGGGCGCCAACTCGTGCGGCTGGCACGCTCCCAGGACAGCTCCCTTCTAGCCCCGCTCGCTGCCAGCAACGTTTTATTAGTACGACCGCCACACGCTCCGGCCCTGCCTGCCGGTGCCGAGGTCGACGTTCTCCTCCTCGATTTTTAGGCCCCTGGCATTCTTGTGGACGGGCAGGCTTGCAGAACAAGACCAGTACAGGTATCTTGTTCATGTTTTGTACAGGCACACGGGTTGCAAGGCTATCTTGCAGATGGGGCGCCGGATCAGATGCTGACACAGAAACAAAAAGAGCTGCTGCTTTTCATTCACGCGCGCCTGCAGGAAACCGGTGTTCCGCCCTCGTTCGACGAGATGAAGGATGCGCTGGACCTCAAGTCGAAGTCTGGCATCCATCGGCTCATCACCGCCCTTGAGGAGCGCGGGTTCATTCGGCGTTTGCCCCACCGTGCTCGCGCGCTGGAGGTGATCAAGCTGCCGGAGAATGCAGAGGCAGCACATCCACGGCGAACTGGCTTCACCCCAAGCGTTATCGAAGGCCGGCTTGGCAAGCAGTCGCAGCTCGCGATTCCATCGTCGAGCATGATCGACGACCGCACGGTATCGGTGCCGGTGATGGGTCGCATTGCCGCTGGCGTGCCGATCAGCGCCATTCAAACCCATACGCACGATATCGCATGCCCGCCCGAGCTTCTGTCCAGCGGCGAGCATTTCGCGCTCGAAGTGCGCGGAGATTCGATGATCGAGGCCGGCATTCAGGACGGCGACATCGTCATTATCAAGCGCTGTGATACAGCGGAGAACGGCGATATCGTAGTGGCTTTGGTCGAGAAGGAAGAGGCTACTCTCAAGCGCCTACGGAAGCGCGGCTCCGCCATCGCTCTCGAAGCCGCCAACCCGAACTATGAGACTCGCATCTTCGGGCCGGACCAAATCGACATCCAGGGGCGGCTGGTAGCGCTTATGCGGCGGTACTGAGGCTGCACGGCCGTCGCGCATTGGGGAGCGGGCATCGTTGCCGGCCCTAGTCCGGCTTTGATCGATTCGGGTCATCAGAAGTTTGGGAATGCGGGAGTTGGTTGTCCATGGGCATTACCCGACCCTGGCTTCCATGATCAGCATCACACTTCGCCACCCCAGCCGTCTCCCCTATCGATTCGCGCAATCAGGGCTCCTCTTCCGGCTCCGATTGCAGTTGATCGATCATTGGATCGTCGTCATCGAAGTCGGGGCGGCTTCGTCGCGAGGCTTCCGTCAAATCATTCGAGGCAGTGTCCTCGTTCGTTTGGGTAACGACTTTTTGTTGCTCGGGACGCCTGCTCCGGCGCGGCCGCTCAGGCTGCCTTGACCATGGCCGATCGCCGCGGAAATCGGCGACGGTCATAACGGAAATGCCCTTGTCGTCGATGTAGACGGCGTGAGTTCCGCGATCGCGGACGGCGTAGAAGTCGATTGCGATTGCTTTCGGGTTGCAGCCTTTGGGCCGAGGGAACGGGATGACGAGCACATCAGCGCGGCTACAATCTTCGGCCAAAGCTGCGGGATGGCGCACCACCGCAACCGCCCGATCTTTGATGTTCGCCGTACAGCCGACAGCATCGCAGCGGAACACATCCGATGTCGCCTCCCGAGGCGCTCGTGCGTCCCCGTCGCTTTCCAGCCAGCGCTGCAACTCATAACTGCCGCCCTGAGCAGGTAGCGCGGAAAGTTGGCCTTGCGGCCCACGAACTGCTACGAGCTCGGCATTACGGCCGACGAGAATGTCGGGTCGCGGCATGGCCGGCACCAAAGCCAGCCCTGCTGCGAAAATACCCACACCGAGCAGTCGCCAGCGAGTGCGCCACAGGCAGAGCCATAAGCCTCCCAGAAGCATCAGTCCCATAGCGATTTCGGAGAATGCAGGAATGCTGCCGACAGCGCCGGGAAGTTGGGCCACGGAGTAAGCACACCAGACGATCACGCGAATGCCCTGCTCCATGATCCAAAGCGGCAGGGCCTCGAGGCCGAACGGCATCGCGAGCAGCGTAGCGAGCGCCGCCGGCATGACGATGATGTTACAGACGGGAACCGCGATCAGATTGGCGAGCACCGCATACTGCTGACTGGTATTGAAGTGGAAAGCGGAGAATGGAGCGACAGCGAAACTCGCAATGACAGTCGTCAGGATGATGCCGCCGAAAAAGAGCAAGAAGCTTAAGATCGGCCCGAACCGCGAGCCCGGTCTCATCCGCTGCTCGGCGCGATCCCGAATGAACTCATAAGCCGATACCAGCGCGACCACCGCGGCGAACGACATCTGAAAACCGGCGTCGAAAAGACTCTCGGGAGCGATGGCGATTATGGTGAGCGCTGCGAGGGCAACGTTTCGAAGCGCCAGTGCCGGCCGATCGAGCATGATGGCGCCGAATGCGATCGTGATGGTGATCCAGGCGCGGACCGTCGGAAACGAGCTTCCCGAAATCAGGAGGTACGCGAAAGCCCCGACAATGGCGATTGCCGCGGCCCATTTCTTGATCGGATAGCGCAACGCGATGGTCGGTATCGCCGCGAGCCCGAGCCGGACCGCGTAGAATATGGAGCCTGCCATCACCACCATATGCAGGCCGGAAATCGACAGGAGATGCACGAGGCCGGAGTCGCGGAATGCCTGGGTGGTTTCGGGCGAAATGCCACCGCGCTCACCGTTGATCAGAGCTGTGGCGAGTGCGCCCTCCTCACCCGGAAGAACCGCGGCGACGCGCTCACCGATTACTTGGCGGAGCCGCTCCGTTGCGAGCGCCCACCGGAGTGACCAGGGCGGCTTCCCGGCATCCTTCTGGATCTGCGGGCGATCGAGTGAATATCCGACGGCGCCAAGGCCAGCGAACCACGCCGCACGTGCGAAATCGTAACCGCCAGGCAGCGCTGGCATGGAAGGCGGCGCGAGATTGGCCTTCAGCCGGACCATTTGGCCAGGCTCGAGACCGGCCACTGCCGACATGAGGCGGAGACGTACCCGGTACGGCGTCTGCTCGGGCGGTAGATTCGCCAGACGAGTGACCCGGATGGTGACACGCTGACCGCGCGTTGGACGCGGCTCAACCGTTTCCAGGAAACCCTCGACCTCGACTCGATAGAGCTGACGCTCCAAGACCGGCGCGGCTACCCAGTCGCTCCTCACCTTCGCGGCGGCAAAACCGAGCGACACCGCGAGAGCGCTATTGAGTGCGACGATGCCGAGCGTTCCGGTTCGAGTAACGGCCGCCAATGCCAGCACAATGGCCACAGGCATGAGTGCCGCGAGAAGGCTCGGCTCCGCAGGCAGCTTGAAGTAAGCAAAGATCCCGAGACCGAAGAGCACTGGGACCCATAGGAACCAGCGGTCCTGCTCCGCCTCGAGCTGGGTCGTGAGCCGGCGAACGAGCGCCGCCGCTCGCGTTTCACGGCGCGCTTCGGCCGCATCAGCCGCACGCTCCCCCAGAGTCACGAAACTCCCCCGCCCCGCTCGCTCCCTCCGCCCGGCTGTGCTAAACCGCGGCGCACGTATTCATCGAAACGTGAGACTAACGCAAATCATGAGCACCGGGACAGCGGACCACGGATCCAGCATCGTTACGCGTTTCGCCCCCTCGCCAACCGGCTTCCTGCACATCGGTGGCGCGCGGACCGCCCTCTTCAACTGGCTCTATGCCAAGCACACGGGCGGGAAATTCCTGCTGCGCATCGAGGACACCGATCGCGAGCGGTCTACCGAGGAGGCAATCGCCGCCATTCTCGATGGGCTGAAGTGGCTGGAGCTCGATTGGGACGATGAGCCGGTTTTCCAGTCGACCCGGGCTGACCGCCACCGCGAGGTCGTCGAGGAGCTGCTCCGCACGGGCAATGCCTATCGGTGCTACTGCACGCCCGAGGAGCTCGAGGCCATGCGCAAGCAGGCCGAGGCGGAGGGACGACCGCCCGTCTACAACGGCTACTGGCGTGACCGCGACCCCTCCGAAGCGCCTCCCGGCGTGAAGCCGGCCATTCGCATCAAGACGCCGCGCACCGGGGAGACCGTCATCGAGGATCGGGTGCAAGGCCGGGTCGTGTTCCAGAACGAGAATCTGGACGACCTCATCATCCTGCGCAGCGACGGAACACCAACGTACAATCTAGCAGTGGTTGTCGACGACCATGACATGGGCGTCACCCACGTCATCCGGGGCGTGGATCATCTCACCAACGCGGCGCGGCAAACGCAGATCTACCGTGCCATGGGTTGGGATGTGCCTGTTTTCGCGCACGTACCGCTCATTCACGGCCCCGATGGCGCCAAGCTCTCCAAGCGTCATGGTGCGCTGGGAGTCGAAGCGTACAGGGCGATGGGTTACCTACCCGCGGCTCTGCGCAACTATCTCGTGCGCCTCGGGTGGAGCCACGGCGATGACGAAATCTTCTCGACGGAGCAGATGATCGGGTGGTTCGACCTTGATGGCATCGGCCGCTCGCCTGCACGCTTCGACTTTGCCAAGCTCGAGGACTTGAACGGCTATTACATCCGCAACACGCCGGATGACGAGCTGCTGGAACGGATCAGACAAGCCTTACCGGAGATGGAGAACGGCGCCGAGCTCGAGGCACGGTTTGCGTCCGCCGGTTGGGAGAAGCTTGCCGCCGCTCTGCCGAGCCTGAAAACTCGTGCGAAGACATTGAAGGAGCTGGTCGACGGCGCCGCCTTCATAATCGCCGAGCGCCCGCTTGCCCTAGATGAGAAAGCTACGAAGCTCCTCTCCGACGACGCTCGCAATGTGCTCGCGCGACTGCTACCCCGACTAGAAGCCGTCGAGTGGACCGCAAATGCGCTCGAAGCTGAGGTGCGCGGGTTTGCAGAGGCCGAAGGCCTCAAGCTCGGTGGCGTGGCACAACCGCTCAGGGCGGCGCTGACCGGCCGCTCCGTATCCCCGCCCGTGTTCGACGTCATGGCCGTCTTAGGCCGTGATGAGGCCCTCGCCCGAATCCGAGATCAAGCACGAGGTTAGGACGATCTGTTTGCTGCGATCGAGACCCTGACAGCGCGAACCGAGGCAGTCTTCGGGCGTTGTTCGGTGTCGTTCGCGTGAACTCGAAGCTGCAAGTTTCGCCGATTGGCCGTCTTGTCGCAGCGCGAAATGTGTAATAGGCAGGTGGCGCCAGGCTGCCTTAGCGCGCCGGGCTCCTCCAAGGTCGGCGTACGGGGCAGGCGTCGAGACGATCGAAAGGATTGGCGATGAACGTGCACGACAGCGCGTCGGGCAAGGCCGATGCCACGAAAACCGCGACCCTGAGCTACAACGGCAAGCAGGTTACCCTGCCGGTCCGCTCTGGGTCGATTGGACCAGATGTAATCGACGTCACCCGCCTCTACCGAGAGACCGGCTGCTTCACGTACGATCCGGGTTTCACGTCGACCGCCAATTGCTCGTCACGCATCACATACATCGACGGCGAGGAAGGCGTTCTGCTTTATCGCGGCTACCCAATCGAGCAACTGGCGGAGCAGTCCAACTTCATCGAGGTCTGCCACCTGCTGCTTTATGGTGAGCTGCCGACCAAGCAACAGCTGGAAGACTTCCGTAACACCATCACGCGCCACACGATGGTGCATGAGCAGATGACCCGGTTTTTCACTGGGTTCCGGCGCGATGCGCATCCGATGGCCATCATGGTAGGGACGGTGGGCGCGCTATCGGCCTTCTATCACGACTCGACGGACATCAGCGATCCGGTGCAGCGCATGATCGCCTCGCATCGCATGATCGCGAAGATGCCGACGATCGCCGCAATGGCCTACAAGTACTCGATCGGCCAGCCATTCATCTATCCGCGCAACGACCTCGATTACTGCGCGAATTTCCTGCAGATGTGCTTCGCGGTGCCTTGCGAGCCCTACTATGCCGATCCCGTGCTCGCCCGCGCGCTCGACCGCATCTTCATCCTGCATGCCGACCACGAGCAGAACGCCTCCACCTCGACGGTACGGCTCGCGGGATCGTCCGGTGCCAACCCGTTCGCGTGTATCGCAGCCGGCATCGCCTGTCTCTGGGGCCCGTCACATGGCGGCGCAAACGAGGCGGCCCTCAACATGCTCGAGGAGATCGGCACTGTCGATCGCATTCCGGAGTACATCGCCAAGGCCAAGGACAAGAGCTCTGGCTTCCGTCTCATGGGCTTCGGCCACCGGGTCTACAAGAATTACGACCCGCGCGCCCGCGTGATGCAGAAGACCTGCCACGAGGTTCTGGACGCGCTCGGGCGGAAGAATGAGCCTTTGATGAAAGTGGCGATGGAGCTGGAGCGGATCGCGCTCGAGGACGACTACTTTATCGAGAAGAAGCTCTATCCGAATATCGACTTCTACTCCGGCATCACTCTGCGGGCGCTCGGCTTCCCGACCTCGATGTTCACCGTGCTCTTTGCCGTGGCACGCACGGTCGGCTGGATCGCCCAGTGGAAGGAAATGATCGAGGATCCCGAGCAGAAGATCGGCCGTCCGCGTCAGCTCTATGTCGGCGCTACCCGCCGCGATTACACACCCATCGAGCAGCGCGGATAATTCGCAGTAGCCCCCGGAGGTATGTTTGGTCCCCCGACTTGACGGGGGATCAATATCTCATCCCTGCTCTGCCTTGCGCGGTAGGTCCTCGCTTTCAGCCAGCAATGCTCGAAGCTTCTCCTCCTCCTCCGGAGAGAGCTTACTGGTTGCCACCTGCGCAGGCGCCGTGCGCGCCCAATCCGCGGCGTAGCGGAAGAGAACAGCGCCTGCACCGACAAGGACGATGAGCGGCGTGAGCCAAAGGAGAAGAGTGCTCCAGTCGAACGGTGGCTTGAGCAGAACAAAGGTGCCGTAGCGTTCAACGAGGAATTGCTTCACCTCCTCGTCGGTGTCGCCGGCCACAAGGCGTTCGCGTAGCAAAATGCGCAAGTCACGAGCCAGTGGGGCGTTCGAGTCGTCGATCGACTGATTTTGGCAGACGACGCAACGCAGCTCGGCCGATAGCGCCCGCGCCCGCGCCTCGAGAGCCGGATCGGACAACACCTCGTCAGGCTCTACGGCGAAGGCAGCTGCAGACATGATGAACATTAACGGGAGGACGAGGAGCCGGAGTGCGGGCATGGCTGACCTCATTCCGCAGGCAACGGGCGGGCCCGAAGCCGCGCACGCTGTGGCGCGCCGATTCTCAGCCGCCGGTCGGATAGTGACAGCAGCCCGCCCAGAAACATGACCAGGGCACCGATCCAGATAAACCGGACGAGCGGATTAAAATAAAGCCGCACCGCATAGCCACCAGGCACTGACGCCTGCTGATCGCCCAGGACCGCGTAAAGATCCCCGCGCCAGGAGGCATGAATTCCGGCTTCAGATGTGGGCTGCGGAGGCGCGTCATAGGTGCGCTTCGAAGGCGTCAGCGTCGTCACGGCGCTTCCGCCGCGCTCCACCTCGAACACGCCGACCTCCTCACGGTAGTTCGGCCCGCGCTGTGGAGCGGCCCCCTTGAACGTCAGCTTATACCCGGCGATCTCGACCTGATCGCCCGGCTTCATCACGAGAATGCGCTCGCTCTGGTAGGCGCTCGTAGCGATGATGCCGACGACCATCAGCCCGACGCCGAAGTGTGCCGTCGTGGTGCCGAGTGCTGATCGTGGTAGCCCCTTGAGCCGGCGCCAGCTCTCCGCTACCGGCGCGTCTCCAAACTTGATTCGTGAAGCAAGCTCCGCCAGCGAGCCGGCCATCACCCAAACGCCAAGTCCGATGCCAAGCGGCGCGAGCCAGGGGCCGCGATAAGCAATTGCGTAGGCAGCAATAATCGCAAGAAGCGTGATGCCCGCGGCCCACCACAGCCGCTGCGCGGCGGCCAAGAGATCCCCCCTTTTCCACGCCAGGAACGGACCGAAAGGCAGCGCAACAAGCAGCGGCAGCATCAGCGGCCCGAAGGTCATGTTGAAGTAAGGTGGCCCGACAGAGATCTTGTCCCCCGTCATCGCCTCGAGGGCGAGCGGATAGAGCGTGCCGACGAATACCGTCGCGCAGCCGGTAGTCAGCAGCAGATTGTTGAGCACGAGGCTGCCCTCGCGGCTGATCGGCGCGAAGAGGCCGCCCTGCCGCAATTCACCGGCTCGAAAGGCGAATAGCGCCAGCGATCCTCCGATGAAAATCACAAGAATGCCGAGAATGAAGACGCCGCGCGCGGGATCGACGGCAAACGCGTGCACGGACGTCAGAACGCCGGAGCGCACGAGAAAGGTGCCCATCAGGCTCAAAGAGAATGTCAGGATGGCGAGCAGAACCGTCCAGATCCTGAGCGCTTCGCGCTTCTCCATCACGAGCGCCGAATGGAGCAACGCGGTTCCCGCGAGCCACGGCATAAATGAGGCATTCTCGACCGGGTCCCAGAACCACCAGCCGCCCCAGCCGAGCTCGTAGTAGGCCCACCACGAGCCCATCGCGATGCCGAGCGTCAACAGCATCCAAGCGGCCAGGGTCCACGGCCGCACCCAGCGCGCCCAAGCCGCGTCCATCCGGCCCTCGATCAGCGCGGCGATGGCGAAAGCGAAGGCGATCGAGAAGCCGACGTAACCGGCATACAGGAATGGTGGATGAAACGCGAGCGCGGGGTCCTGCAGGATCGGGTTGAGGCCGAGACCTTCCACCGGCGCCGGGGCGAGCCGCTGGAACGGGTTAGACGTCAAAACACTGAAAAGCATGAAGGCAACGGCGATGGCACCCTGCACCCCCAGCACATTCGCCTTCAGCGTCAACGGCAGCTTGTTACCGAACACTGCAACAGCAGCTCCGAACAGCGTCAGCGTGAGGATCCACAGAAGCATCGAGCCTTCGTGGTTTCCCCACACGCCGGAGATCCGGTAGAGCAGCGGCTTTGCCGAGTGGGAATTCTGATAGACGTTCTCGACTGAAAAGTCGGACACCACGTAGGCATAGGTCAGCGCCAGAAATGCCCCCGCAACGAGGCCCAGCTGCGCAATCGCAGCCGTGGAGCCGACCCTCATCAGCCGCTCGTCGCCCACGTATGCGCCCCACAGCGGCACGACCGTTTGTACGACGGCCACCGCCAGCGCGAGGACGAGTGCGAAGTGTCCGATCTCGACGATCAAAGCCGGTTCAAGCTCCTCAGTTCCCGGATTGCTGCTGGCCCATGTGCTGCCACACGCCCTTCTCCTTCAGGGCATCGGCCACCTCAGGTGGCATGTAATTCTCGTCGTGCTTGGCCAGGACCGTGTCGGCGAGAAACTTGCCGCTGGCATCGAGCCGACCCTCAGTCACCACACCTTGACCTTCTCGGAACAGGTCCGGCAGCACACCTTCGTAAACGACGTTGATCGTCTCGATTGTGTCAGTCACGCCAAACTCGACGCGGGAGCCCTCGCCACGCCGCACCGAGCCCTCCGCAACAAGTCCACCCAGCCTGAACCGCTGGCCGACCTGAATCCCCTTCTCCGCGACGTCGCTCGGTGTATGGAAAAAGACGATGGTGTCGCGGAGAGCGAACAGCACGAGAAGACTCGCTACGGATAGCAATCCGACACAAGCGAGGATCAGTACGGCGCGTCTCTGCTTCCGCGTCATTGACGTCCTCTCGCCGGCATCATGACTCCAACCCTAGTTCCCGCGCTGTCTCGTCGAGCGCGGCCAGCGAAGCTTCGTCCCCTAGAAACACAGTGCGCGCCTTGGCCAGGGCGTCGACTGCCTTCTCTTTCTGCCCGAGCACCACATACGCGCGCAGCAGCCGCTGCCAGCCGGCCAGATCCTTACCATCGGATTCGAGACGTTGCGCCAGACCATCCACCATCCGCTGGATCATGGCAGCGCGCTCCTCGGGCGCCAGCGACTCGACTGCCTCGATGTCCTCGGCCGTAGGACCGCGGCGTTCCGGCCGGTCTCTTCTTTTCATTCGCTCGGACAGCATTGCGATGCGCTGCTCTACTGCCGGCCGCCAGTCCGCATCCGCAGGCGCATCAGCGACGAGCTTCCGATACGCATCGAGAGCGCCAGCGAGGTCGCCGTCCTGCTCTTGCGCAAGTGCAAGCCAGAATCGCGGCTCAGGCCGCGTGGGCTCCAGCTCTGCGAGCCGCTGAAACGTCCGCCTAGCTTCCTCCGTGACGACGCCGTTGTTCGCGAACACGGTCGCCTCTCCGAAGCCGGCCAGCCGCCGCGGCGACTCTCCCAACAGGCGAATCGCGTGCCGGTAAGCCTGTGCGGCCTCACCGAACCGCCCCTGCCGAAGGTACACCGGTGCGATCACGTCCCAACCCTGCCCGTCCTCCGGATGGGCCCTCAGCCGTTCCTCGACCTTCGCGACAAGGGTATCGATGGTCGCCTTGTCGGGAGCCGTTGCCATACGCTCAGCGTGCGGTTGCCCCGGCAGGCCAGGCGAGCCAAACGCCAGATAAAGCGAGAGCGCAATCGCCGGGACCAGAATGGCGGCCGAAACGTAAATCGCTCTTGCCGCGTCAAACCTGCCAACTCGGGGTGCGCCGCCATCCGCTGTCTCGACGGCCTCAGCTCTTGTCAGAAGCCTGCGCGAAATCTCGACGCGTGCCGCCTCGGCCTCGGCATCCGTCAGTAATCCGCGCGCGCGGTCAGCCTCCAGCTCTCTAAGCTGGTCACGGTAGACGGCGAGATCGGATTCCACATCTCGTATTTCGGCCGACCGCGGGAGAGGCGCGGAAAGCGGCCGCGTTACGGCATAGAGCACCGCAGCCGTCAAAACAGCGCAGAGCACCCAAAACAGCATCAGCGCGCCCAGGTTGTTCCCACCAAGTGGGAATAGGCCCTCACCTCCGGGCTGGCAAGGGCCGCACGGCTGCCCCAATGTCGCGGCGCAGCCCAGAGTTTCCAATGCTCAATTCAGGTTGAACTAGAGCAAAATCCCGGGCGCGTGTCCGGAACAGGCCTATCAAAAAAATAAAGGGGACGGTTCCACCGCCCCCTTTCACCTCACCAGGAGGAATGTCTACCCGACGTTATGCCAAGTCCCGTCCGGATTGCGGCAAGCCGTGCCGCGCATGCTCTGCGGACGGCCGTCGATGTAAATCGTGTGAGTGTAGTCGCGGCAGTCGGCCGTACCACGGCGGTAACGCTCGCCAGGAACCACCTCGCCGTAACGGCCAGACTGCGGATTCCGCCAACGGCGGCGCTCGCCCGGACTGCTGTACTCGAAGGCTTCGTACTCCGCCTCCTGCGCCAGCATCTGATCCTGCCTGTCGAGCGCGCGACCGATCTCGCTGCCCACGATGCCGCCGACCACGGCACCGGCTACCGTTGCCAGCACTCGGCCGGAGCCCTTACCAACCTGATTGCCGAGAATGCCGCCTGCAATCGCGCCGACAGCGAGCCCGGTGTCGGCCTTCGTCGGACCGTCAGGTCCACAACCCATCAAGAGTGCAGGTCCGAGAAGAACCGCCGCTGCTGCCTTGAATCTCATTTCTGATCGCCCCCAATCGCGTCATATGTTCTTTAAGAATTCGTATGCCGTCCGTGATCGGCTGGTTGCAGTAACTTAAGCGATTCCGGCGAAAGTGCGACTTGGGCTAAATCATGTACAATCATCTCTCGTGAGTTGCAGAGCGGACACGGCATTGGGCGCACGCCGAAAGGACACCTCGTCCTCCAGCCTTGCAGAACGCGTCAAGCCGTCTTCTCGAACAGCTCCCGCCCGATGAGCATACGGCGGATTTCGCTGGTGCCCGCTCCGATCTCGTAGAGCTTGGCATCGCGCAGCAATCGACCCGTCGGATAATCGTTGATGTAGCCGTTACCCCCGAGGAGCTGGATCGCGTCGAGCGCGACCTGCGTTGCCTTCTCCGCCGCGAGCAGAATGGCACCAGCTGCGTCCTCACGCGTCGTCTCACCCCGGTCGCAAGCGCGCGCGACGGCGTACACGTAGGCACGGCACGAGTTCAGAGCCACGTACATATCCGCGATCTTGCCTTGGACGAGCTGGAACGTGCCGATGGGCTGGCCGAACTGCTTGCGCTCGTGGACATACGGGATCACCACATCCATGCACGCCTGCATGATGCCGAGCGGACCGGCTGCCAACACCACGCGCTCATAGTCGAGCCCGCTCATCAGAACGTGGACGCCCTTGTTGACCGTGCCGAGCACGTTCTCTTCCGGCACCTCGCAATCCTCGAACACGAGCTCGCCGGTGTTAGAGCCACGCATCCCGAGCTTGTCGAGCTTCTGGGCGACGCGGAAGCCTTTGAAGCCCTTTTCGACGATGAACGCCGTGATCCCGCGGGGGCCGGCATCCGGGTCCGTCTTGGCGTAGACGATGATGACATCGCCGCCCGGGCCGTTGGTGATCCACATCTTGGTGCCGTTCAGGATGTAGCGATCACCCTTCTTTTCGGCCCGAAGCTTCATTGAGACCACGTCCGAGCCCGCCCCCGGCTCCGACATGGCAAGCCCGCCGACATGCTCACCCGAGATCAGCTTGGGCAGATACCGGCGCTTCTGCTCCGGCGTACCATTGCGGCGGATCTGGTTCACACAAAGATTGGAGTGCGCGCCGTAGGATAGGCCCACCGAGGCCGAAGCGCGGCTCACCTCCTCCATAGCCACCACGTGCTCAAGATAACCCAGCCCCGAGCCGCCGAACTCCTCCTCCACGGTTATGCCGTGCAAGCCCAGGGCACCCATCTTCGGCCAGAGGTGACGCGGGAACTCGTCGGTCCGGTCGATTTCCGCCGCGAGTGGAGCGATCTCATCGGAAGCGAACGTGTGCACCGTCTCGCGAAGCTGATCAGCCGTTTCGCCGAGGTCAAAATTGAAGGACGGTAGGGCGTTCCGGATCATTGTGCTCTTACTCGACTTGCCTTGGCGCTGCAGTGTCTCCTTATAGGAGGTTCCCGACGCCCTGTCAGGGGAAAGCCGATGACCGAAGCACGCCCAGACTCACCCGCAGACCGCCCCACCTCCTTCCCTTGGCCACCAGTTCTGCTCGTAGCAAGCGTGGTTGCCGCCTGGGTCTTGCAGCGTCTGCTCCCCCTGTCCTGGCCAGGCATGGACGACCTCGCATCCCGCATCGCCGGCCTGGGCCTGGGGCTCGCCGGCATTCTGCTGATGGCCTGGTCGATCATCACGCTGCGGCGTGCCCGCACCACCGTCATGCCGAACGAGGCCGCCAGCAACCTCGTCACGGACGGGCCGTTCCGCTTTCGGCGTAATCCAATTTACCTTGCCGACATGCTCATTTTGCTCGGCATCGCCGAGCTGATGCGCAACATATGGCTGGTGCTGCTCACGCCGGTGTTCGGCATCCTCGTCACGTGGTTGGCTATCATCCCGGAAGAGCGGCACCTGGAGGCCCGTTTCGGGGATGCCTATCGGGCGTACAAGGAGCGCACGCGGCGACTGATCTAATCCTGAAGACCTTCGAGGCAAATCATCGAGAGCAACAGCGTGGCGACGTGAGACTCACGCCCACCATTCTCAGCGTAGACATCAGACTGGCAGATGGTGAGTGTCCGCCCCGGCTTGACGACCCGTCCGCGCGCAACCAACCGCTCGCCTTGGGCGGGGCGTAACAGATTGATTTTGAACTCCGTTGTCAGCACGCCCGTGCCTTTTGGGTATAGCGACAACGCGGCGTAGCCCGCAGCCGTGTCGGCGATGGTGGCTATCACGCCACCGTGGAAATAGCCGTGCTGCTGAGTGAGATCGGGCTTGTGAGCAAGAGCGAGATGCACTTCTCCCGGAGAAATCTGCAAAAGCTCCGCGCCCAGCGCGCGCATGAACGCCTGCCTGGCGAAGCTTTCGCGCACGCGCGTCTCAAAGTCGGGATCGAGAGGCTCGAACGTGCTCATCCGTTACTCCGGTCACTTCTGGTGACCGAGAACATGGCACGAACCCTTGGCCTCCCGCCAGCCACTATTTTTGGATGGCTCCATTGCAATCAAAGCCGTCCGTGAGCACGTAATCCCATCAGAGATGAGCGTTTTTTCATTGATTCGCCCGATTCTGCAGGCCAGTGTGCAACGGGGGGTGGAGGTGCGATCATGGCGACGACGTACCAGGCTGCCGTTCTTGTGCTGGCACTGACAACGGGGGCAGTCACACTTTGCCCTCCGGACTCCCTTGCACAAGCAAGCCGCCGCGATGGGATCGGCGAGCTTATTGCTCGGGAAGGTCAAACTTCAGACAACAATGGTGCTCAGCCGGAGGCCATTCCCCAGGACGTCCGGGAAGGCAGCGTCGAATATGAGCAGGCCCGCCGTTTGATGCGCGCCGTTGATGCCATTCTCGAAGACGCAGCCAAGCATCGCAGTGAGGCGCGAAAACTACCCTCACGGAAGGATTTCGTCGTAACCCCCCTCTGGACGGAGACCCGCGAGGATCGCGAACGCAAGATCCGTGACCTGCTCGATGCAGCGCTCGGCATCGTTACCGACGTTCCGGTAGTCGCCGTTCAGCGGCGCATCGAAACGCTCCGCAAGAACATCCGCGATCTCGAAGACCGTATCGTCAAGCTCAAGGAGAAGCAGCTCGTTGCTCCGGAAGACGCTCTTCTCCCGGGCGTTCTCTCCGACACCGTCGAAAGTCTCGAGCGAGATATCCAGGAAGCGCAGCGCCGGATCGAGGAGAACCGCAAGGCTATCGAAGCTGCGAAGGCTGAAGTCCATCAGGCGCTCAAGGCCTCTGGCATCGACCTTTCGGCCGAGCAGGTGGACCTCCTGCTCGACAGCGTGCTTTCCGGCGACCTCGTACGATTGGCCGCCGTCTTCAACTCCGCCAAGCTTGTCGATCGTCAGCTCGCGAAGATGCTGAACGCCTCCGGCAACAACATGAACGCCGCGCGGAAGTACTTCGCCATGCATGCGGCGCTCTTCGCGATGCTGGTGCACGCGCAGGACACGCTGATCGACAAGATCGACAACAACTACCTGCCCAAGCTCGACGCCATTACCAAGGATATCGAGGCGGCCCGGCGCAAGACGAACGAGCTATTGAAGGCGGAGAACCGTCCCGATCAGCGTCGGGCACTGGAAGCCAACCGCGAAAGCCAGAAGCTTGCGGAAGAGGCAGCGAAAGGATACCGGCGCTACCTCCTGCAACAACGCGAACAGATCGCCGAAGCTCGGAAGCGCACCGCGCACGACCTCCGCATCGCGGACAATACTTATGAGACGGTCGAGGCGAGCTTCCAGCTCCGCAATCTGATGCGGGACAGCTCAGCCTCTTTCGAGGCTATCCAGAAGCTCGAAGCCCCGACATTCGAGCAGATCTTCCGCAACGAGGAGCTGCGCAAGGAGTTCGAGAACTTGACGCGCAAGCTTGATTCTCCGACGTCGTAGGGGATGGGGTTGAGTCGCGTGGTCGTCAGCCTTGATTGGCGACCACTCGCGATCTCCAATTTGACAGCCCCTCACCGCCTGTACTGGACGAACGGCGACTTCGTCGCGAGTTGATCGTAGAGTTCGCGAGCCCGGTAATTGAACTCCTGCGTCGCCCAGTAGGTGCGCGTGCACTGGCGCGCGTCAGCCTCCTTGTAGACGGCTTCGATCAACGCTCGGCCGATTCCCTTCCCGCGCTCCGTTGGCTGAACGAAAAGATCCTCCAGATAGCAGTACCAAGTAGGCGACCAAGTCGAGCGGTGAAACAGGACGTGTGCCAAGCCGACGGGTACTTCGTCTTCATTCGTCGCGACGAGGCAGATATGGAAGCCGGGCTCCTCGTTGATCAGCCGCTGCCACGTGAGCTCCATCACCTCTTCCGGCATGCTCGCCTTGTAGAATTCGATGTAACCCTTGAACAATTCCAGCCAGTGCTGCTTGTCACGGGCCTCGAGCCGCCTCACGCGAACCGCTGCTTTGCCCGTGCTCTGCATGTGAGTATTCTACCTTATCGATCGACGCTCCTCGCGCAGGCTTATTCTCAGTTGAACTATCGCCCACCGTCAAACAGGATAAGTGCGCAGCGGCAATTGTGCGACATTGAATGTCGTTCGGCGAACCTTCTTGGGAGTTCGGCTCGCCAGTGGGTTGCAGACGTGAGCCGCTTGCCCGTATATTCCGACCGAAGAGCAAAAGCGGGGTCATCTGGAGAAAGCGAATGCGTATAACCGCCGCTGTCGGGCTGGCGGCCTTGCTGTTGTGCGTCTGGCCAGAGGGCTCCGCTCGATCCGAGCCGGCGAGGTGCTCAGCGGATCCCGGCGCGATTGGCGTTTCACGGATCGTTGAGATCGATACCACCTTCGGGCCCCGCTTTGGCGGCCTGCAATACCGGGAGAACGATTTCCTCGAGGACGGCGAGGTTGTGCTGACGTTCGACGATGGGCCGTCGCGCCGGCATACGCCTGCTGTGCTCGACGCATTGGATGCTCATTGCACCAAGGCAACTTTTTTCATCGTCGGACGCATGGCAGTCGCGAGCCCCGACATGCTGCAGGACATTGCTATGCGCGGCCATACCATTGGCACGCATACGTGGTCTCACAAGAAGCTGCGCTCGCTTTCAGAGGCGCAGGCCCGGGCTGAAATCGAGCTTGGGTTGAGCGCTGTTCAAGCCGCTCTCGGCGCGCCTGTTGCCCCGTTCTTCCGCTTCCCGTATCTCGACGATCCCCAAAGCATGCAGGCACTCCTGCAGGAAAGGGGGATTGCGATCTTCTCGATCGATGTTGACTCCTACGATTTCCGAACGCCCAACGCAGCAACCGTTCAGCGCAACGTCCTGAACCAACTTGCCCAGAGAAAGAAGGGGATCATACTTTTCCACGATATTCAGCCGTCGACAGCACGGGGCTTGAAGGGACTGCTCGACGAGCTCAATGCACGCGGATATCGCGTTGTCCATCTCGTTCCGAAAGACTCCGCTATCACCGTTGCTGAGTTCGACGCCCTGGCCGATGAGGCGCTCAGAAAGAAGCGGGTTTCGGCCTCCCACGATTCCTCGCCGGACCGTTCCGTGGTCTGGCCGCTTGCGAGCCCCTCCGGGGTGACCCGCCCGCCGACGACCACGCCTCCTCCCGCCCAACGGCAATCTCCGCGCCGCGTCGACGAAGTGCCGTGGTACGAGAGAGTCTTCCAGCATTAACTCCGCGCGAACCGACTAATCGAATCAGCGGCATACGTCGGTCGGGCAATTCGTTAAGGCTTTGGCGGAGCCCTATTCGGTCGGAGACGTGGCTGTGATGTCTCCGAGAAGCCGCTGAAGAACAGATCCGGCGAGCTCGTATTGTGCCGTGACGGCGTGTGCCGACCAAGCCAGATGGCGGTGGCAGACGCCCGGTCGAAAGCCATGATCGATTCCTCCCGCCACCCCTTCGCACCAGGTTCGCGCAGGGCGATCTCGGCCACGTCGTTATTGAATGCGGTGACGTACATGGAGCGGAGCATGGCGAACGGCCGATCCTCGATCGGCCTGTCGAACGTAACGTGCAGCGCGTGCCGGTTCTGATCCGTCTCCACGATCTGGACTGTCGCCGTTCCACCGCGCTCGAATGCGAGCGTGAAAGTCTTTGTGGCCGGATCGAAGACCAATTCCTTGATGCGAACGATCGGGCGCCCCTCTTTCTCGATCGGTCCGATGAGGAACGAGGAGCCGAATGCCGTATGCCCAAGATCCGAAGGCGTCTTGGGGCGGAGGCGCCAATAGCCATCCTGAGGATAGACAACCAGGACCTCCTCACCACCCATCGGCCGGATCATCCATAGCTGGACGAGATGGAGCCCCTGCTCGACCCGGTCGCCTACCCGAACAGTCGCCGTCGCCGGGCGCCAGAACGTTGGAAACGTGAGGCCGACCAGCCAGAAATCGATCTCCTCATAGACTGTCACACGCCGCGGAGGCACTGGCGGGGCATAAGCGGGGTCTCCCGACATGTCGCAATCGGTCCAGTCGGGGGCGAAGCTGTCCCGTTGCAGGGTCGACAGGTAAACCGGGTGTGCTGCCTCGATCCGGAAGCTGCGCACGCGCGGCGAAGAGAACGCGACGCTGACATTGTCCTTCTCGGCGCAGAGCACCGGCTCGCTCTCGTTGATGACCTCAACTGGCAGGGCTTCCAAGCTGCGGACTTCAGTAGGCTGGGACATGGCGGGACCGCTGGCAGCTGCGAACATGGCGGCGAAGGCCAATGCCGCCCACTGACACTCAGATCTCGACGGCATAAACATCGCCCGAATTCGCTTCATGCGGAAGGGAGCGAATGAAGTCTTTCATTCTGTAGCCGCTGACCCATTCGCCCAATTTGAGCGCCTGGCTTTCCCCGAGCGCCACTTCGAACCTGTATGGACCAAGACCTAGGAGCCGATCGATGCATTCCAGTGCGACCTCGCGCTGGATAGTCGTGAACTCGAATGACAACGCCGGCAACGGGTTGCTGAGACCAGCAATCACATCGGCTTCGAGTCCTTCGACATCGATTTTGACGAACCGTGGCCTGCCGAACCGGCGAACGAGGTCGTCGAGCGTCGTGGTTTCGACCTCGATTTCCTGGTCCCACACCTGCTCTTTCCACCCGGCTGCACCCTGGGCCGAGGCGATGAAGGCGCGGGACGCTGTCGTCACAGTTGGATTGGCTGAGTTGACATGCAGGACGAGACGCCCTGGCTTCCGGCCGCAGGCCGCCTCGACGAACATGACCTCGGGATCATCGCCATAAAGAGTACGCAGTACGTACATGCAGTCGGGCTGCGGCTCGATAGCTACGACCCTTGCTTCAAGCCGACGGAACGCACCAACGCGATCGCCGACATGCGCGCCGATGTCGAATGCAAGGTCGCCCGGGCCAACGAACCGTGCATAGAGAGCATCCATCGCCGCGTCGCGGGCCGGGTCTCCGTAATAGATCTGGAGAGAGCGCCGCAAGGAGGCGACCCGCGGGTCGCCCTCGAGGACGGATAGCCTGTCTTTCACAGTGCTGATCATGCGCACCTGGTCTGCACGGCCTCGATCTCGGGCGGCGGATCGAAGTCCTCGGGTATGCCGCACAAGCCGGCCCTCTGAAGGAAACGCCCGAGTTCAGGATGGGCCGTGAGCACACCGAATGGCACCGCAAGCAGATAGCCAGCTGTCAGCGGGAGGCTCCACAATAGGACTGTCGGCGAGATCGCCAGCAAAGCACCGCAGATAACAACTCCAAAGAGCATCTGCGGCCAGAACGCCACGACAGCCGCGCCCCAAGAGATGCCGTGCACATCGCGGGCCTGTGCCCCCCATGTGACCGACTTTCCAAACGGAAGACCGATCATGAATATGGTTGTCCGGATGGTCGAGACGGCACCAAGCAGAAAAGAAAACACGAGCTCGATCAGAGCACTGGCAGCGAACCGCAGCCGGCCACCGTAGCGGGAGACGGCACCAGGGGTCAGCGCGGCATCGATCAAGCCCGCAATCTTCGGGCTCAAGTACATCGTGAAGAACGTGACGTATAGGGCGATGGCCAGCATCGTCGGATAATCCGAAATGCTGCGCGCTTCCCAGGCCAGCACCGGCAGGAAAGCGATCATCAACGTCCACGCCGGGATTCCGAGAAACATCAAAATGGCCCAGGCGAGCTGAAAGCGGCTCATCGGCTGCAGCCCCGGCATATCGAGCAGCTTCAAGTACTGCATGTTGCCTTGGCACCAACGAATATCTCGCCGGATGAACTCCAGCATCGTTGGAGGATTTTCCTCCCATGAACCCCCTTCCACAGGAAGGACCCGGACCTCGTATCCGGCCTTCCGCATCAGCGCGGCCTCGAGCTGATCATGTGACAGCACGTGTCCGCCGAGCGGCGGCTTCCCCGGCAGGATCGGCAGCTGACATTTCTGCGCGAAAGGCCGAATTCGAACGAGGGCGTTATGCCCCCAGAATGGACCGCAATCGCCGGCCCACCAGGCTTGCCCCACGGTGTAGGAGCGCATGCCGTGCCGCATGCCGAACTGGAAGATCCGCGCGAAGGCGCTCGCGGACGGCATACCGACCACTAGACTCTGCAGGATGCCGAGTTGCGGATGCGCCTGCATGATGCGAACCATGCGGAGGATCGTTTCGCCGGACATCAGGCTGTCGGCGTCGAGCGGAAGCATCAGCTCGTAGTCGCCGCCCCAACGCTCGCAGAAGTCGCGCAAGTTGCCAGCTTTGTAGCCCGTATTCTCCGCACGGCAGCGATAGACGACCTGGTCCGGATCGGGGAGCGATCGTTTCCACGTTTGCACCGCCTCCTCCTCGGCGGCCGCGATGGAGGCATCGTTCGTGTCGCTCAGAACGAAGTAGCTGAACTGGCCACCATAGCCGGTCCGATCGAGGCTCTCTTTGACTGTCTTGAGGCGTAGGATCGCGCGCGCTGGGTCCTCGTTGCGCAAGGTCATGAGGACCGCCGTGCGCACAAGGATGGGCACCTCGCTTTCGCCGGCTTTTGCGAACGGTGCAACCTTGGCCAAGGGATTGCGGACGCCATGGAGCAACCAAAGTCCGATCGCCGCATTCCAGAACCCGAGCACTGCCCAGGGCGAGCCGATGGCGAACGCGGCGAGGAGAACTACATCGAAAGCCGTCCAGCCGCCGGCGGAAAGGACGACGGCCACGCCCCACATCAGCAGCGCGTACGTTAGGACATTGAGGAGAAGCATCGTCAACCGGCGGCGGCGCAGAACCTGCATGGACTGCGTGCCGGTCGGCGTTGTAAGCACCGCCCGGTTCCCGAGCACCGGCATGGGCGAAGAAAGGACGTGGTGATCGCTCATGATGCTTCCCTCGAATGCAGCCGTTGATCAGCCGTCGAACGGATCTCCAAAATGAAAAAAGCGGCAGCAGAAAGAACGCGAATGGCCCACGCCATTTGGTATGTGCGCAAAGGTGAAGTGGAGCTTCGTGCCGAGCCACTGAGGGAACCTGCTCGAGACGACGTGGTGGTGCGTACGCTTTTCAGCGCAATCAGTCGCGGCACGGAACGCCTCATCCTCTCCGGGACCGTTCCTCAGAACGAATGGGAACGCATGCGAGCGCCCCTTCAAGCCGGCAAATTTTCTTTTCCGGTTAAATACGGCTATTGCGCGGCCGGCGTTGTTGAAACCGGCCCATCGGAGCTTGTTGGCCGAACAGTTTTCGTGTTGCACCCGCATCAGGATCTGTTCACGGCTCCTGTGTGCATGGCCATTCCGCTTCCGGACGGAGTGCCGCCAAGGAGAGCCACCCTGGCTGCCAATATGGAGACGGCGCTCAATGCTGTTTGGGACGCAGGATGCGGCCCGGCCGATCGGATCGTAGTGGTCGGTGGTGGCGCCGTGGGAATGCTCGTCGGATACCTGTGCGCCCAAATGCCGGGAGCAGATGTAACGCTTGTGGACATAGGGCCTGACCGCGGGCAGATCGCGGAACAGCTCGGTCTTCGTTTCGCCCTGCCGTCCAATACGCCTACCGAAGCCGACGTCGTCTTTCACACCTGCGCGACTCCGCAAGGGCTGGCAGTGGCCATCGACGCAGCCGGCCTCGAAGGGACAATTGTCGAGCTCAGCTGGTATGGGGAAGGCAACATACCCGTTCCGTTGGGCGGAGCGTTCCATAGCCGGCGGCTGAGGCTCATCTCATCACAAGTGGGAGAGGTGGCACCCTCGCGGCGACCGCGGTGGACACGCCGCCGACGCCTTGAAGCCGCCTTGTCGCTCCTGCAAGACCCGCGGCTGGATGCCCTGATTACTGAGGACATCGAGTTCGCCGATGCGCCTCTGCGCCTGCCCCAGATCCTTGCCCCAGGAGCACCGGGGGTTGTGTCCGTGATACGTTATCCGGCGGCTTCTTGACTGGAGGATCGCCATGTACGCCGTCGAGGTGCGCGACCGCATCATGGTTGCCCATAGTCTGCCCGATCCATTCTTCGGGCCGGCGCAAAGCATGCACGGCGCAACCTACATCGTGGATGTCGCCTTTTTTCGGGAAGAGCTGACCCGTCACAACGTGGTCGTCGATATCGGCGCTGCCCATCAGGTGCTTCATGAAACCCTGAAGCCGCTCGCCTACCGAAATCTCGACGATCTTCCGGAGTTCAAGGGCACGCTGACAACCACCGAATTTCTTTGCCGCTACATTTTCGATGCCATGGCCAAAGCGGCACGCGAGGGTGCACTGGGAGAAGATGGCAAATCACTTGCCCACATTCGCGTCACCCTTCACGAGACGGATCTGGCGCGTGCGTGGTACGAGGGCCCCGTAAGTGGTTGATGTCGCCTTCGCGATACCCGGCGATTTGAACACGCCGACGGGCGGCTACGCCTACGATCGAGAAATTCTTGCGCGGTTCCCGAGCCTCGGAATTCGCGTCCGGCACCTCCAGCTCCCTGGGAGCTACCCTGAGCCAAGCACGGATGACCTTTCTCGAACGCAAGCGCTATTCGCTGAGCTTGACCCGAAAAACGTCCTCCTGGTCGACGGGCTGGCATTCGGCGCCATGCCCGCGGAGATCATCCGCGACGCACAGGTGCCGATCATCGCGCTTGTTCACCACCCCCTGGGCTACGAGCCGGGACTCCCTGAGGAACGAGCCAAACAGCTCATCGCGAGCGAACGGCAGGCACTGAAGTTCGCTCGTCGCGTGATTGTCACCAGCCCGTTCACGAAGCGGCTCCTGACCGAAGTCTTCGAGGTTCCGACCGATCTCATAACGGTCGCCATGCCGGGCACTGAGCCTGCCGAGCGGGCGTCCGGCAGCGGAGATGGTCAACAAATCAAGCTGCTCAGCGTCGGCTCGATCACCCCCCGGAAAGGCTATCCAGTCCTGGTGGAAGCCCTCGCTCCCCTTTCCGGACTGGATTGGCGGCTGACGATCGTAGGGCCGCAGGATCGGGACAGAGCGGCATTCGCTGAGCTTCAGGCTGCCATAGCGCGTCACAAGCTCGATGGCCGGATCGAGCTCCCCGGCGCTCTCGGCCGCCAGCGACTTGCCGGGGCTTATGCGACTGCTGATGTGTTCGTACTGCCCTCGTTGTTCGAGGGCTTCGGCATGGTGCTGACAGAAGCCATGGCCCGTGGCTTGCCCATCGTCTGCACGACAGGGGGAGCCGCGGCCGAGACGGTGCCGAACGATGCGGCTCTCAAGGTTCCACCGAGAGCGGTTGGGCCGCTGAGAGAAGCCCTGCGACAAGTGATCTGCGATGCGGAACTCCGCCGCCGACTCGCGGACGCGTCATGGCGGGCGGCCCAACAGCTGCCCCGGTGGGAGGAAACAGCGCACCGCATTGCGGCCGTGATACGGGAGGTGGCCCCATGAGCGGCTTCTCCCCCGACTGGCTGGCCCTGCGTGAGCCTGCAGATCACGCCTCGATCAACGCTGCGGTTCGCGCGGCCTGTGTGCGAGTCTTCGCCGGACGCGACATCGTTCGGATCGTCGATCTGGGCTGCGGGACCGGCTCGAATCTGCGCAGCCTGGCCCCGGCTCTCGGAGTCCGCCAGCATTGGATGCTGATCGACAATGACCCGGCGCTCCTGGAAATCGCTGGCACTTCGGCAGCCTTAAGCGGTGTCGAGGTTGCCTGTAAACGGGTTGACCTTGCCAGCGTCGAGTTCCGTCCCCTCCTATCGGGAGCAGACCTTGTAACCGCATCGGCGCTGTTCGACCTTTTCTCGGTCGAAGCCATCGAACGACTGGCCGCCGCCATCGCAGCCGAGCGCTGTGCCTTCTACACCGTTTTGACGTACGACGGCATTGCCGCCTTCTTGCCGGAGCATCCGGCCGATGGGGACATGCGAGAGGCATTCAATCAGCATCAGCGGACGGATAAGGGCTTTGGTCCCGCAGCCGGCCCCAATGCCTCCGATGCGCTCGCTGCAGCATTCGCGAGGTACGGCTATTCTGTCGTTAGAGGCAAGAGTCCTTGGGTTCTAGACGCACACCATCGCACATTACGGCGAGAACTGGAACGCGGCTGGGCAGCGGCCGTGCGAGAGACCGGTCTCGTTCATCCCGCCACCATCGATGACTGGCTGGCTCACCGAAATGCCGCCAGCTCGGCGGTGACCATCATTGGTCACGAGGACCTGCTGGCGCTTCCGCCTACCGCTTAGGCAAGCCTGTCAGCATCCGCCGCAGCACGTTGTCCTTGCGCACGAAGTAGTGGAAAAGCGCCATGCCGGCGTGCCCGATGATGAGCGCAATCAGCAGCCACGCCAACGAGGCGTGGACGGCCAAAACTTGGTTGGCGAGCTCCTGGTTCGGTGATGTCAGTGCCGGCAAAGAGAACAAGCCGAAGATGTCGAGTGCTGGATAGAGTGAAATCCCGATCCAGCCCAGGATCGGCATCACGATCAGCAAAACATAAAGTGACCAGTGGACAATAGTAGACCCGGTCCGCTGCCATGGCTCGAGCGTAGGCTCGGGCTTTGGCGCCCCGTGCACAAACCGATAAGCGAGGCGCGCCAGCATGACCCAGAGCAAGGTGAAGCCGAGAAGCTTGTGCGTACTGTAAAGCGAATTGGTCGTCTCATCCCAGATGTTGAGGTCGTAGCCGCGGTAGACCATGGCCAGCCCAATCGGAACCTGCACCGCGACGAAGGCGACAGTGATCCAATGGAAGGCGCGAGCGACGGCGCTGTAGCGCTCGACAGGGGGATCGGTGTTCGGCACGTACTCTGTCATGGAGATCTCCCATCGCTTCTGAGGTCGCAGTCGAAAAGGACATCACCGTCATCGAGTAGGTGAACGCGGGTGCGGGGCCGCCGTGCCTCACACAAACGGCTGATCGGCCTGAGCGCGAGGCCGGTCTGCCCCGATCCGATGATCAAGGGAGCAACGAGCAGGTGCAGCCGGTCCACGGCTCCCGCATCGATGAAGCGGGAGACAGTGCGGGCGCCGCCTTCGATCAGCAGCCGTTTGAAGCCGCGGTCGAACAACGCGGCAACGATCTCATTCGGCTCGATCCCCATCGGGCCAGAGGCAAGCCGGATCACCTCGACCCCTTCCGGCGCCTGCGCATCGCATGCGCGTATCACGATCCGGCGTGCGCCATCCTCGGTAAGGCACTGCGCATTGACCGGAAGCCTGCCATTAGGATCGATCACGACGCGAGCGGGATGTGGCCCGTTGACCCGGCGGACGTTGAGACGAGGATCGTCGGCCAGCACCGTGCCGATGCCAACGACGACCGCATCGACGCAGGCCCTGAGCCGGTGCAGGTGGTCCAACGCCGCATCGCGGTTGATCCACCGGCTTTCGCCGGTCGGGGTGGCGACGCGGCCGTCGAGCGACTGCCCAAGCTGTGCAACCACGAACGGCCGGGTGAGACTGGCCCTTCGAATGACTTCGCAGGGGTCGTCCGCGATCGTGTCAGTTCTGCTCTCGCTCATGTTTTTCGACTTTGAGCAGATCCCATAACCACCGTTTGATCGGCAGGTATTTCCACCCGATGAGCGTGCTTGATTGGTGCAAACTGAAACTCGGCCGCTTACGCTAGGTCACGCCTTCAAGCCCATCCTAGCATGTAACGATTGGAATACAGAGCATCCGCGTTACCAAGCGCCTGCAGAGCCGTCGGCATGCCCGTGCCAATCTCAACGCTGGTAGGGCGGCATCTGCGCGGCGTTCCTCTGTGGCGATTTTGGCTGGCACTGGGCGGCAGGGATCATTGCGGCATTGGGCGTCCACCTTCGGTGACGCGATGGTTTCGCAAACCAGCTTTCCAGAAAAGGGCTGAGCCTCGCCGTATTTACCATTCGCGCTGATTTTTTTCGGCGAAGCCAAGCCCCTGCGCTCCTGATGTTGGTTCTTGGTTCGGCTCTGGCCGGCGCGTTGGCCTCGCGGCCATGACATCCAGTCTTCACCTCAACAGGGGGCCGAACGGAGCGACTGCATTGTCAACACCAGCGTCTCCAATCAATCCGAACGCGGGCTCAGCGTCCTTCATCCCATTACTACGCTCATTGCGGACGGCTTCGTCCTCGAGAACCCACGTACGCTCAACCGCGTTCTATTTGCGCGTCAGGTTGTCGATGGCGATTTCCAGCTCTCGTTTGAGACGGAAAATGGTCCGAAGACGATTTGGCAACCACACTCGTCCTCGAGAATGCCCCATTGCTGGCCGCTCGCCGTCCCGGCTCAGCCCGAATCCTCCGTTACCGAAGCACGGAGATTGTCATCGAGGACAAAAGCCACGATGGCGATTGGGTAGTGCACAACGAGGCTTGGCATCGCTGGTTGCTTGCGGAGGTCGAAGGCGTGCCTGCGACACTACAGCGAGCCAATGTTCTGTTTCGCGCCGTCGAGGTGCCATCAGGCCGCCACACCGCGCGCTTTGTGTTCCGACTGCTAGCCGGCGCGATGCGCGAGGTCCTGAACAGAATGTGACATACCGGCCCGAACTTGTTTTTCCCAGGCCGCTGACCCCCGACCCAATGCTATGATGCTCATCTCCGTCTATCTCCGGGCCATAGGGCTCCTTCTGTCCGAGCGCCGGCACGCGGCCTTGCTTGCCGTGGCCAACGTCGGCGTTGCATTTGTCGCGCTCGCTGAGCCTGTCCTTTTCGGTCGTGTCGTGGACGGCCTTTCGCGCGGCGACGCCGTGTTCCAGCTCATTCTCCTTTGGGCCGTGCTTGGGCTGCTTGGCATTTGCGCCAGCGTCCTGGTCGCAGTCGCAGCCGACCGGCTCGCGCATCGCCAACGGCTCGCCGCGATGAGCCGCGCCTTTGAGCGCACACTGACGCTGCCGATCAGCTATCTGGCCGAGCGCGGAACGGGGGCCACGGTTCGCACCATACTCGCGGGCACGGATGCCTTGTTCGCCACCTGGCTGACATTCGTGCGCGAGCAGCTTTCGGCAATCGTCAGCATTTTGTTCTTGGTTCCGACAGCCATTTACATGGACTGGAGATTGGCCAGCCTGCTGGCCATTCTGGCGGTGGTCTACGTTATCCTGAACGTCACGGTCGTCTACCGCACCTCCGACGGGCAAGCCTCGGTCGAGCGGTATTACATCGACGTTTTCGGCCGGGTAGGCGACGTGATCGGTAACATCCCTGTCGTGCAGAGCTACGGGCGCCTGTCGGCAGAAGCGGCTGCCCTGCGCGATCTGATGAATCAGCTCCTTGCCGCTCAATATCCCGTGCTGACGTGGTGGGGACTGCTCAACGTCCTCACGCGCGCCGCCTCCACGATCACTATGGTCTCGATCTTCTCGGTAGGCAGTTGGCTCGCTACCCGTGGCGAGGTCACGGTGGGCGAGATCGTCAGCTTCGTGGCATTCGCCGGCCTCCTCATCGGCAAATTGGATCAGCTTTCGAGCTTCGTGGCGCGTATGTTCATGCAAGCCCCGACGCTCAAATCATTCTTCGACTTGCTCGACGCGACCGTCACCATCGTGGAGCGGCCGGACGCGAAACCGTTGCTGAACGTGAAGGGCCACGTGCGCTACGAGAACGTCACGTTCCGTTATGGCAAGGGCGAACAAGGCGTATTCGATCTGACGTTCGAGGCCAAGCCGGGCGAAACGATCGCCCTCGTCGGCCCAACGGGCTCCGGAAAGACGACGACGCTCGCCATGCTGCAGCGTCTGCGCGACCCCGATTGCGGCCGCATTCTGATCGACGGGCAGGATATCCGCGACGTCACGCTACACTCGCTCCGCCGTGCCATAGCGGTGGTGTTCCAAGACGCGGGCCTGTTCAATCGCAGCATCGCCGAGAACATTCGAATTGGCCGCCCAGATGCCAGCGACGCCGAGATCGAGGAGGCCGCACGTCTCGCCGAGGCGCACGCCTTCATCATGCGCAAACCGCGGGGCTACGGATACCTTGCGGGCGAAAGAGGTGCCGCACTGTCGGGCGGCGAGCGCCAGCGCATTGCCATTGCCCGCGCAATTCTCAAGCAGGCACCGATTCTTATATTGGATGAGGCCACCAGCGCCCTTGATACGGAGACCGAAAGCAAAATCAAACGCGCCCTCGACACTCTGCGCCGCGGACGGACGACGTTCATCATCGCCCACCGCCTGTCGACCGTGGCCAATGCTGACCAAATTCTTGTCTTCGACCACGGGCGCATCGTCGAGCGGGGCACGTTCAAGGCGTTGGTCCAGCAGGGCGGCCTGTTCGCCCGGCTGGTCGCCGAAGGCGGCTTCACGGAGCCGAAGGAGCGGGACGAGCCGAGTCCTTCTCTCGTCGCTGCCGAGGCTGTGTCATAGCAAGGCCGCAACTTACCAATTGGCCTTTTGGCGTGGTCATTCAGTCTTCGGGTTAGCAATGCTGGGCCAAGTGCACGATTACGTCAGGCGGGACCATCCTGATCCACCTAGACGGTCGGCCCGCCTTCGAGATGAAAGCGCTGCTTGATTCTGGTGAATAGACTGTCGCGCACGGACCGATATGTCGCGAGAATTTGGTCGCGATTGCCAAGCTCGACCACGGCCGAGGCATCGAGGGTCGGCCAGTACTCCACATCCACCGCCATGGTGCGCGTGAACTCGAGAGCCTGGTGATGAGCCTCCGGTGACAGGGTGATGATGAGGTCGAAGCTCGTGTCGTCCAGGTCACTCAATGTCTGCGGCCGGTGGCGCGATAAATCGATACCGATTTCGCTCATCACCGTCTCGACAAACGGGTCGCGCTCCCCTGCGCGCACGCCCGCCGACTCGACGTAGATGCGTTGGCCAGCCAAATGCCGCAGAATCGCCGCCGCCATTGGCGACCGGATTACATTCATTGAGCAGACGAACAATACAGACCCAGGTACCTCCCCGCCCCCTCGGACCATCTCAGCCCTTCCAGTGCAGCGCACACACAAGCGTGAAGAGCCGCCGCGCGGTGTCGTGATCCACCCGGATCTTGCCCTTGAGCCGCTCCATGAGGATCCGGCTGCCTTCATCGTGCAGGGCGCGACGTCCCATATCGATCGACTGAATGCGTGAGGGCGGCGCAGAGCGGATCGCGTTGTAATAGCTCTCGCAGACGATGAAGTAGTCTTTGATCAACCGCCGTAGCGGCGTCAACGACAGTACGTGGGTGACGATTGGGTCGACATTCGTATTGCCGACGCTGAAAACCAGCCGGTCGTCGATGATGCCGAGCGTCAGCTTGTACGGACCGTCGTCTCGTCCTTCGAGAGCGAAGGTGTTGGAGTCGAGGATATCGTAAATCGCGACCTCGCGCTCATGATCGATATTCGGATTGCAGCGCCGAATGGATTTCTCATCGAGAACGATGGAGATGAGCCGCTGCGTGCCTCCGTTTTGCTGGTCCTGGAATTCGTCCATGCCGCAAATCTTCAGCTTTTTGAGCGCCGGATCTCGACCGAGCGCCTGTGCGCTTCGAGACCCTCTGCCGACGCAAGGGTCATGGCTGCGGGCGACAGCTTCTCCAGTGCAGCTGCATTGAGGCGGAGAATTGAAGTTCTTTTCATGAAATCGAGCACGCCAAGGCCGGAGGAGAACCGGGCGCTGCGGGCCGTTGGCAAAACATGGTTCGGGCCGGCGACATAGTCTCCGATCACCTCGGGGGTTAGCGCACCGAGGAAAATAGCACCGGCATTGGAGATGCGCCCGGCGAGAGAATCGGGATCGCGGGTGGCGATCTCGAGGTGCTCGGCAGCAATGCGATCGGCGAGCGGCGGCGCCTCATCCAGTGAACGAAGCAGAATCACCGCACCGAAGGTGCTCCAGCTCTCCCCGGCTATGCTGCCGCGCGGCAGCTCGCGAAGCTGCCGATCAACCGCTGCGCACACCGCGTCTGCGAACCCGGCATCGTCCGTCATCAGGATGGACTGCGCCGCAACGTCGTGCTCCGCCTGGGCGAGCAAGTCCGCCGCGATCCACTCCGGATCGTTGTCGCGATCGGCAATGATCAAGACCTCGGAAGGCCCCGCGATCGAATCAATACCCACGGTGCCGAACACCTGGCGCTTCGCTGCCGCCACATAGGCATTCCCGGGCCCGACAATCTTTGCCACAGGCCGGATCGTTGCCGTGCCATAAGCGAGCGCAGCGACAGCCTGCGACCCTCCCACGCGGTAGATTTCATTGACACCGGCAATATGGGCAGCCGCCAGGACGAGCGGGTTCAGCTCCCCCGCGGGCGAGGGGACCACCATTGCGATTCTTGGCACGCCAGCAACTTTCGCTGGCACGGCGTTCATCAGGACGGAACTGGGATAGGACGCGAGCCCGCCAGGCACGTACAGGCCCACAGACTCGACCGGGGTCCAGCGGTGTCCTAGCTCCGCGCCAACGGAATCCGTGTAGCGCGCACTTTCGGGGAGCTGGCGCTCGTGATAGGCGCGGATTCGGTCATGGGCAAAGTGTAGTGCCGCGATTACGTCTGGATCCGAGGTGCGATAGGCACCTTCGATCTCCTCTGCAGTGACGCGCAATGTCTGTGGCGTCAGATCGAGACGATCGAACCGGCGTGTCAGCTCGATGAGCGCGTCGTCGCCTCGTGCAATGACGTCGGCAATGATTTCGCGGACGGCAGCGTCGACGTCCGGCGCGCTCTCGCGCTTCATGGCGAGTAGCGCGGCAAACTTTTCCTCGAAGTCCCGATCGGCGGTATCGAGCCTCAGGGGCATCCGGCTTCAAACCGCCCAATCGGCGGCCTCCTAAGATCAGACCGTCTTAACGTGGGGATGCTCGGGCAGGCGACGCGCCTTCCAGGCGGCGCCCAGGTCCCGCATCTCGGCCTCGATGCACTCCACCTTCAGCCGTATCGCCGGACCGCCGGCAAAGAACAAGGTAATGTAACCACTCGGCGGCTCCGTCTCCTCGAACTGAATGGCCAGGAGCTCGAGAACCTGCCACTTCGACCTCGGATCGATCCCCTGACACTTTGCCTCGAGCACCCGATCGAAGCGCAGGGCCGTGCGACGACGCTCTAACCGCGGCTCGCCACCGTAAGCCCCGGTGGCAGTTGCCCAATCGAACCGGTTGGCGATAGCGGCGAAACGATGCTCCGATGGCCGGTAAGCCATATCCCCGACTTGCAGCACCGCATCCTGGACATGGGCCGAGATGACCTTGAGGTCCTCGGAGTCGAGTGCCACCAGCTTGAGATCACCCATGGTTTCCGTTCCTGCACCTGGCGGGCAACACACACGCGATACCCACAAGGCGAGAGATAGCGGCGGTGCTGCGAAGGTGCAACGGGTGGGACGATTATGCCAACCGGGGCGGCGCTCAGGCGCTGATCCGCTCGATGACCGCCCCACACGCAGAAAGTTTATGCTCCAGGCGCTCGAACCCGCGGTCGAGATGGTAGACACGGTTGATGATCGTCTCACCCTCGGCAATCAGGCCAGCGATAACGAGCGATACTGACGCCCTGAGATCCGTGGCCATCACCTGGGCCCCACGTAAGCCCTTGACGCCGCGGACTGTCGCCGTGTCGCCATGAAGCTGGATGTCCGCGCCGAGGCGCACCAGCTCCTGCACGTGCATAAATCGATTTTCAAAGATCGTCTCGCGAATGACGCTGGTGCCCCGAGCCGTGGTCGTGAGCGCCATGAGTTGCGCCTGTAGGTCGGTGGGAAATCCGGGGAACGGCTGTGTCTCGATCGACACTGGCTCGAGATAGGCGCCGTCGCGGGATACGCGAATTCCACCCTCAACAGGCGAAACCGTCGCGCCGATTTGCTCCAAGGTGTTCAAGGCGGTTTCCAAAAGCTCGGGCCGGGCGCCTTTGAGCAACACGTCGCCACCAGTTGCAGCCACCGCAAAGGCGTAGGTCCCAGTTTCGATGCGATCCGGCAGGACGTGGTGCACTGCCCCTTCGAGCCGGTCACGGCCCTGGATGCGCAGCGTCGACGTGCCGATCCCCTCGATTTGAGCCCCCATCTTCACGAGGCAGCTCGCCACGTCCGCGACCTCGGGCTCTCGTGCCGCGTTCTCGATAACCGTCTCACCCTTGGCCAAGGCCGCGGCCATCATGACGTTGTGGGTGGCACCGACGGACACTTTAGGAAAGATGATGCGATTGCCCCGCAGGCCTTTGGGCGCACGGGCCACCACATAGCCGCCATCGATGTCGATATCGGCACCCAGCGCCTTCAGGCCCATGAGATGCAAGTCGACGGGCCGCGTGCCGATGGCACAACCGCCAGGCATGGAAACACGAGCTTCGCCCATGCGGGCGACCAGCGGCCCCAGCACCCAGAAGCTCGCCCGCATGCGGCTCACCATCTCGTAGGGTGCCGTCGTATCGACGATATCGCGCGCCGTGAGATGGAACGTCTCGCCGGTGTTCTGGCCAGCATTTGCGCGCTTGCCGTCCACGGAATGGTCAACCCCATGGTTCCGCAAAATGCGAGCCAGGAGATTTACGTCGGCGAGGTTCGGGACGTTCTTGAGGGTCAGGCGATCCTCTGTCAGCAGGCTCGCGATCATCAACGGCAGGGCGGCGTTCTTCGCGCCAGATATGGGAATCGTCCCCTTGAGGCGTTGGCCACCTTCAATCTTGATGCGGTCCATGAGCGTCCTGTGCGTGAGGCTGAGCCGAATGTACTGCAGGCCAAATGCGCCCGAATCTGGATTGCGTCAAATTAACAACGAGTTCCCCGCCCTCTCGCGATCGACAGACGCAACCTGGGCGTGCAGTTCAGATTGGACTAGTATCAGTCTGGCAGCTAAAGCCTAGGATCAGGAGGCCTTTTCGGTCTCCTGATCCGCATTTCGCGCCTGGCTACGGCGCGCCCGGGCCAGCGCCTTCCGCTTCAGGAGATTGGCGCGCAGCTCCTGCGCCAGACGTTCCCGCCGTTCAGCGCGCGCATCCTTCTGGCTCGACTGCTTGCGCGGTTCACTCGGCATCGGACCGGTCCTACCTCCCTCCATAGTTCCGATAGTTTTGACGTACCGCCACTGTAAGCGACCAGCAAGGCCCCTTCATAACGATGATCCAAGCGATGCGCTTGACGGCCCTGACGGCCGGCTGCACGCTGGCGTTGTAGTTTCGCGCCAACCGGCCTACTGGCGCGAGGAGCCCTTCAGGTGCCGACCTCACAGCCAGCCGGCATGCGTGCGTGGATGTAATGATTATCAAGGTATTGGGTTCGGCAGCAGGCGGCGGCTTCCCACAGTGGAATTGCAATTGCCGCAATTGCGCCGACGTCCGCCGTGGAGTTCCGGGCCTGCAGCCGCGCACCCAGTCGTCCGCAGCTGTGAGCATCGATGGGCGGAGCTGGGCGCTACTCAACGCTTCTCCTGACCTGCGGCAGCAAATTGCAGCCACACCGGAGCTGAACCCTAGTGCTGAGGATCCGCAGCGGAGCAGCCCGATCAGGTGCGTGGTGCTAACCAACGCCGATGTCGATCATATCGCCGGCCTGCTCAGTCTGCGCGAGAGCCAGCCACTAACGATCTATGCCGATCCGCGCGTCCTTTCAGCCCTGTCGGCCAGCCCGATTTTCGGCGTGCTGGATGGACGATTCGTGGAGCGGATGCCGATACGGCCGGACGAGCACTTCGAGCCGGCGGGCTGTTCGGGACTTATCGTTGAGGCATTCACGGTGCCCGGCAAAGTTGCCCTTTATCTCGAGGATGAACAGGCCGGATCAGATCTCGGCACCGCGCCCGGCGACACCATCGGCCTGAAACTTACCGACACCCGTTCAGGTCGCTTCGCCTGCTACGTGCCTGCCTGCGCCGCCGTCGACGACACATTGCTTCGACGGATGTCGGGTGCAGCAACCATCCTGTTTGACGGCACGCTCTTCACTGACGACGAGATGATCGCGCAGGGGCTGTCGCCGAAGACCGGCCGTCGTATGGGCCATATCAGCATGTCTGGCCCCGACGGTTCCATCGCGGCCCTCGGCAGACTCGACGTTGGACGCCGCATCTTCACGCACATCAACAACTCGAATCCGGTGCTGCGGCAAGGCTCGCCCGAACGTGCCCGGGTCGAGGCGGCCGGATGGGAGATCGCCTACGACGGCATGGAGGTCATCCTGTGAGACCACCGATGACGCCAGACGAGCTCGAGCAGCAGATCCGCGCGGTCGGCGCCGAGCGCTATCACGACAAGCACCCGTTTCACCGTCTCCTCCACTCCGGCAAGCTCAACAAGGGCCAAGTGCAGGCCTGGGCGCTCAATCGCTACTGCTATCAGGCCGCAGTGCCACGGAAGGATGCCGCTCTGATGAGCCGCACCACAGACCGGGAGCTGCGGCGCGAATGGATCCATCGCATTCTGGACCACGACGGCAGCGGGGACGAGGAAGGCGGGATCGAGCGCTGGTTGGTGCTGACGGACGGCCTCGGGCTCGATCGGGAGTACGTAACCTCCATGGCCGGTGCATTGCCCGCCACCCGATTCGCTGTCGAGGCCTATGTCGCATTCGTCCGGGAGCGATCGCTGGTCGAGGCGGTGGCCTCCTCGCTGACCGAGATGTTCGCCCCATCGATCCACCGTGAGCGCATTGCGGGAATGCTCAAGAACTACGACTTCATCGACGAATCCGTGATGGCCTACTTCCGCCGCCGCCTAAACCAGGCCACGCGCGACGCGGATTTCGCGCTAGACTACGTCAAACGGCACGCCACTACGCGCGAGTTGCAGGAGCTTTGCATCGAGGCAGTCCGGTTCAAGTGCAATGTGTTGTGGGCGCAGCTGGACGCGCTGCATCATGCTTACGTCACGCCTGGCCTCATCCCACCCGGTGCTTTCAAGCCACAGCCAAGTATGTGAAGCAGCAGCGCTTGCGAACACACTGGCGATGGGCTAGACCGTGGCGCGATTGCGAGTTGAATGCGAGGGCTGGCCTCGCTATGTGTGTTGGTCAGCTTTCGAGGAGACACGCTGCCGTAGCTCAGTGGTAGAGCACTCCCTTGGTAAGCTTGCCCGCCTGACCGGAAACGGTCAGGAGCGTACCGCCCAAAGTCGGGGAAACCGTCCGGTCCGGCCGACGGCAATCCCGAGCCAAGCCCGGGACACGGGAAGGTGTAGAGGCCAGACGGGTGGCATCTAAGGGTCCCTCGGGACCTATGATGAAGGGATGGTCCAGCGCACGAACGCCCACAGTGGCGGGCGCGAAAGCGCAGGTGTGATGAAGGGAGAGGTCGTGCGTTCAATCCGCACCGGCAGCACCATCGTTCCCAGGCCGCTCATTCGGGCGGTCTTTTTTGTTTCATTTGGCGCTGTTGGAATTGTTCCTAAGGGAGGGATGTTCCATTCCCAACCTTGAGAAACCTGTTCGGATGAAATCGGTTCCCTCCTTTCTGATTATCTTCAGTATTGGTTAGACGCCCGTTTTACGCTTATTCGGGTTTTATCGACTCGCCCTCCGCTCTTTTCTTGACAATACCGAACACACACGCGAGCATTTTCTAATCGGATGGCTTTGGCGGAAAATCTCCCGCAATTCTTCTTGCGGCCGCCATCTGGAGGCCACGTATGCAGAATTCCGTTTGGTTGCGTTCTCTTGTTCGCTGCCGCCCCTGCAGACCATGGCTTCCGCTGCTCGCTATAACGGCTTTTGCAGCGCCCCTCATTTTGCCTGTAGATGCTCTCGGCCAGAGTACTGATCCAACAACCGCCAAGCAAACAAGCCGTCAAAACGAGGTTCAAAAGATTACCATCATCTTGGCGCGCGAGCTGCGCGATGCTCCGCCACCGCTGTCTCTGCTCGATTTCCCTCCCGAGGATGAAGGCATTGCCGGAGCCAAGCTCGCCATCGCCGATAACAACACCACCGGCCGTTTTTTGAAGCAGGAGTTCACGCTCGAGGTCGTAGAAGCGGCCGCATACGACCTAGTCCTGCGTGTCAAGGAGAAGGCATCGGCCGGGGCCGGATTTGTCATTGCTGATGCCGCTCCGGACACGGTTCTTGCTTTGTCGGCAGCGCTCGATGGCCAGAATGCTCTCATCTTCAATGCAGGCAGCGGTGATGATGCTCTCCGAGAGGAGAATTGCCGGAAAAACGTCGTTCATACCGCGCCGTCGCGCGCCATGCTGGCCGATGCCTTGGCTCAGTATCTCATCTGGAAACGGTGGCGACGCTGGTTTCTATTACATGGCACCCAGCCGGATGATCTCGCTTACGCAGCGGCATTGCGTCGGGCCGCCAACCGTTTCGGGGCGAAAATCGTCGAGGAGCGAGCGTACGAGTATGAGGTCGGCAGCCGCCGTGCCGACGGCGGCCATGAGCAAATCCAGCAACAAATTCCGACCTTCACCCAAAATGTACCGGATTACGACGTGCTGGTGATCGCCGACGAAAGCGACCAGTTTGGCGAGTACATTCCATACATGACCTGGGATGCGCGCCCGGTAGCCGGAACACAAGGATTGGTGGCAGCGAGCTGGCATCCCGCCCTAGAGCAATGGGGCGGGACACAATTCCAGTCTCGCTTTCAAAAGCTCGCTAACCGGCCAGCCCGTCCGCTCGATTACAACGTCTGGATCGCGATACGATCGATCGGCGAAGCAGCGACACGCACCAGATCGGCGGATCCCGAAAAATTGATCGCTTACCTGAAATCCGCTGAGTTCGACGTTGCCGGGTTCAAGGGACGCAAGCTCACCTTCAGGGCCTGGAATGGCCAGCTGCGCCAGCCTATTCTCCTTTCTACGCCGAAGCTGCCGCTGACGGTGTCGCCGCAGCCCGGTTTCCTGCACCAGTTCTCGGAGCTTGATACCCTCGGGGTTGATGAGCCCGAGTCGAAGTGTAGCAACTATGCGCCGTGATCAACGCGGCCAGGGGGCGGGATAGCGTCATGAGGAGGCTTCCGTGTCCCGTATTGGAACCGCCCTGTCCATCTCACTCGCCGCGGGCAGCATTCTCTTCGCGCCGCAAATTTCTGCCCAGACGGTATTCGTCACGAACGAGAAGGATAACACTGTAACCGTCATCGACGGCGACACGCTGGAGGCCGTGAAAACTGTCAAGGTCGGCCAGCGGCCCCGCGGCGTCACGCTGTCCAAGGACGAGAAATGGCTGCTGATCTGCGCTAGCGACGACAATACCGTCCAGGTCTATGACGCCCGCACAATGGAATTTGTGAAGAGCCTGCCGTCCGGTCCCGATCCCGAGCTCTTCATTCTCCACCCATCCGGAAATCCGCTCTACATCGCGAACGAAGACGACAACCTCGTCACCGTGGTTGACATCGAGAAGGGTACCGTGTTGGCCGAAATTCCAGTCGGCGTCGAACCGGAAGGAATGGGCATCAGCCCAGACGGCAAGCTGCTCGTGAATACGTCCGAAACAACGAACATGGCGCATTTCATTGATACGGCCACGAACGAGATCATCGACAACGTTTTGGTCGATAGCCGCCCCCGGTTCGCCGAGTTCACGAAGGATGGCCGGCAGGTCTGGGTTAGCGCCGAGATCGGCGGCACCGTAACCGTTATTCAGCCCGAGACACGCGAAATTCTCGCGAAAATCACCTTCAGCATTCCCGGGATTGTTCAGGACGCGATCCAGCCCGTCGGGGTGCGCGTGACCAAGGATGGCAAGCGGGCTTTCGTCGCTCTCGGTCCAGCCAATCGCGTTGCGGTCGTCAATGCGGAGACGTTCGAGGTTGAAAAATATCTCCTGGTCGGCCAGCGGGTCTGGCAGCTTGCGTTCTCGCCGGACGAACGGCTCCTCTTCACCACCAACGGCGCATCAAATGACGTATCGGTGATTGACACCGAAAAGCTGAGGGTTCTGCGCTCAATCAAGGTCGGACGGTATCCGTGGGGTGTCGTCGTTGCCTCGTTCTGATGCCTTAACTGAAACTCGACACGGGAAGGAGACGCTCAATGCACCGGCTATCATTTTGCCTCGCATGCACATTTTTCTTGCTGCCGGCTCCTACGCTCGCGGAAGGCGATCTTGCGGTCAGGCCCGTAAAGCTGCCGGTGCTTGAGATCGGTACCGGTGATACCGGCTACGGCGTTTCGCAGAACGATTTCGAGCTCGAAACCGGAAGAGCCTATCAGCTCATCATTAAGTCGACCGGCGCCAAGGAATGCGCGTGGCGCGCGCCGGAGCTCGCAAACACGATGTGGATGAGAAAAGTCGAGGTCAACAAGGTCGAAATCAAGGCTAGTCACCTCCAGGAAATTGAAATGGAGCGAGAGGGCGAAGCCGAACTGTTTTTCGTGCCCATTCGGCCAGGTGCCTATGAGTGGGGCTGCGCCGGTCTCGAAGATAAGGGCATGGGTGGCAAATTCATCGTAAAGTGAGGGATGGCACTTTCCGAAGGGCAGGAAACTTCGATCGCGCACCCAAGTGCACTCGAGGTTCGGCGCGTGAGCCACCGCTTCGGTGCAAAGACAGTGCTGGACGAGGTGTCCCTTGACGTCCCGCAGGGTGCCTTCGTGGTTCTGCTCGGGCCGAACGGTGCCGGTAAGTCGACGCTGTTCGCGTTGATCACACGGCTTTACGACAATGTGAGCGGAGAGATCCGCATTTTGGGTCACGATGTCCGGCGGCACCCAATGGCGGCACTGCAGCAGCTCGGTGTCGTATTTCAAAGCCGCAGCCTCGATGGCGACCTGAGCGTGATGCAAAACCTAACTTATCACGCCGCACTCCACGGATTTGGACGCCGCGAAGGGCGGCGGCTTTCCGAAGCGGTTCTCGCGATGGTGGGGCTTGCGGATCGCGCCAGAGACAAAGTCCGCACTCTTTCCGGCGGACAGGCACGCCGGGTGGAAATTGCGCGGGCGCTTCTGCACGATCCCAGTCTTCTTTTGTTGGACGAGGCGACTGTCGGTCTCGACATCGCTTCACGGGAGAGCGTGATCAACATTGTCCGCGGGCTCGCGCGCGAGCGACAGGTCGGCGTGCTCTGGGCGACCCACCTCGTCGACGAAGTCGATCCGAATGATCAGCTCGTCGTGCTGCACAGGGGACGTGTCCGGTATTCCGGCCCGGCGCTCGACCTCGTGGCCGGAGTCAAAGCGGATAGCTTAAGAACAGCCTTCATGCATGTGACGGAGCTGGATCAGCCGGACGCATGACCGCAGTGCCAAAAGCCCGGCGCCTTGACGTTGCCGCCTATATCGCCTGTTTCTATGGCGTTGTCTGGCGGGAGGTCTTGCGATTTCTTCACCAACGCGAGCGCTTTTTGGCGGCGCTTGTGCGGCCTCTCGTGTGGCTATTCATTTTCGCCGCCGGATTTCGACAGGTCCTCGGGGTTTCGATTATCCCCCCTTATGAGACGTACGTCCTTTACGAGGTCTTCGTGACCCCTGGTCTCGTGGGCATGGTTCTGCTCTTCAACGCCATGCAGACCTCACTTTCCATGGTCCACGACCGCGAAACAGGCACCATGCGCACCCTGCTCGTCAGCCCGTTTCCGCGCTCGTTCCTGCTCGTCTCGAAGCTTCTGGGCGGCGTGGCCGTAGCCCTTCTGCAGGTTTATGCCTTTCTGCTTATTGCCTACTTCTGGGAAATCGAGCCGCCGCTCATTGGTTATATCACGGTATTGCCAGCGCTCGTCCTCTCTGGGCTCATGCTTGGCGCTTTGGCGCTTTTCATGTCATCCGTTATAAGGCAGCTCGAGAACTTCGCGGGGGTCATGAACTTCGTTATTTTTCCGATGTTCTTCGCCTCCTCGGCGCTCTATCCCCTCTGGCGCATCAAGGAATCGAGCCCGCTGCTCTACGAGATCTGCCGCATCAATCCGTTCACCCACGCCGTCGAGCTTATTCGCTTCGCGCTTTACGCCAAGCTCGCCCCTGCCCCTTTGGCCATCGTTGCCGGTTTTACGGCTTTTTTCCTCGGTGCCGCCATTTACGCCTATAATCCCTCGAAGGGCCTCATCAGCCGGCGTGGAACGCCGCGCAATGGAGGAGCTTGAAATGTGTTCTAGGAAGCTCTCACCTGTCCTCGCTTTGGCCTTGATGTTTTGTGGCTCCGCCGAAGCAGCCGAGCCCGTTGGCTCCGACTGGCCATGCATTCAGCACAAGGTCGACAAGCTCACGTCCGTGCAGATGTGGGACGGCCCTCCGGTAGAAGACCTGACGGAATGGCGGGAAGACGAGAATATCATGAAACTCGTTCCGCTCCTCACCAGCCGCCGCGTTCCGGTTGAAAAAGCTGCCGAGGCAATCGAGGAGTTCGCCAAGGCGAGGCCTGAAAAAGACCGCGACCATGCTCTGACTCTCCTTTTCGCGGCCGTTCTCGATGCCACGAACCGCGACAGGGCGGTCATCATGGCAGGTATTGAACGCTTCCAGCAGCGCCAGCGGGCGCGGGCAGCTGAAATTGAGCGTCAGAGTGTGGAAATACGTAAGCTCCGCGCCGACCACCAGACGCAGCCCGCCCAACTCGCTGCAGCGCAGGATAAATACAATTGGGATGTTCGCGTTTTCAATGAACGGCAGCAGTCGATCCCACTCGCGTGTGAGGTGCCGGTGCTGATCGAGCAGCGCTTGTTTGCCATCGCCCAGGAAATCCGATCACGAATGTTGGAGTGAACGCGCCGACCCTTCTCCTCGCCGGCGCACTATCGTCTGGGCTCGGTGATGAGCTTATCCTGCTCATCGACAAGAGGCACACCAAACGAGAGCAGGACGGCGTCGATATCTCCTTGTCGCTTCGCTATGATCTCGTTGAGCTGCCGCTTCCATTCGTCTTCGAGATTCCGCACGCCGAAGGTGATCCGGTAGGCCATGCGCGGCCCCACGGTTTCCTTCAACAGCGGCACGACCTCAAGCTTTTCTCCCCCATTTGCCGCGAAATGACCGGCCATCGGTCCCCATAAGACCCCCGCGTCGATTTCACCCGAACGAATATCCGCGATCATATTCTCGGCCGGCGACTCGAATCTACGGTCGACCATCAATGGATACGGTCGCGCCCGCGCCATCAGGCCCAACTTCGCCATCGTCGCGCTAGGAGGAGTTCCGGCAATGACCCCGATGCGCAAGTTCTTGAGTCGTGGATCAGCTAGCGTCTCGACCCCATCGAGACCATTACCTTTCCGATATACGAGCGTGTAGACGGACCGATAGTAGTGGTTGGTATTGAGCACCAACTCGTCCCCTTGAGCATAGCCGATAACCACGTCGCAGCGCCTTGCGAACAGCGTCTGCCGGATGAAGCCGATGGCCTGCGGGAACCAGACGTATGAAACCGGCACCTTCAACTCAGACGCGACGATTTCCGCAATTTTATTCTCGAAGCCTTCTCCCTTCTCGTTCGAGAAGGGCATGTTTGCGGGATCGGCGCACACCCTTAATGATGTGCGATCGACCAGATCGACACGAACACCCTCCGCTGCCCGGGCGCTCCCCCCAATCGTGCCGCCTAGCGACACTCCGAGCGCCGCAGCCAGGCTAATTGTCACCAAAACAGCGCTTTTCATTTTCTCTGGCCGTATCGGGTTTATCAGCCCTCTTCGCGGGACGGCCGCGCGGCAGCACGCCATCTGCACGGGCCTTCAGGTAAACGTAAATGTCGTCGATGTAGCACATGACATTGGCATTATCGCCAAGGGCCGGCATAACGCTTTGCTTATCGGCCCGCATGACCTCTCGTCCGGCAGCAACAATCACCAGGAAATCGTCATAGCTCATCGTTTTGAGCGAGTTGATGAGCCCAGGCGCGTACGTGGATCCCTCTCCGTCCGGGCCGTGGCAAACGTGGCATTCGGAATGATAGCGGCGAAAGCCTGAATAAGTGTACCAGTCTACGGTGCCGTCTTCAGCGATATGATAGGTCGGCGTACCGTCAGCTGTTTCCCATTTCCCGTCGACGTTCTTTTTTTCCGTCTCCGTCCCGGCCGCGGCCGCGGAGAGAGAAAGAATTGCGGCGGCATACGTCACTGCAAGGCCTGCACGCTTCACGATCGATCCCGATGCTGCTTTTGGTTAAAAATTGACTGGCGCGAAAATTCGCGCCAGTCCTCTTTCCGTGAGCGATCTATGGCAGCGTGAATACGGTCAGCGTGCCGCCAAGAGCCGTATAGTCCCGCAAGCCGGCATAGCCGCCAACCGCGCCGAGGCCATCGGTGGGATTCGTCAAGCCGGCCGCCAGACCGATGCCAGCCCAACCGCCGACACCTGACAGCACGGCCACGTACTGCTTGCCCCGATGGCTGTAGGTCATGACGTTGCCGATGATGCCGGACGGTGTCTTGAACCGGAACAGCTCATCACCAGTCTTCTCGTCCACGGCTTTCAGATAGCCTTCCAACGTGCCGTAGAAGACAATGCCGCCGGCGGTTGCCAGCGCGCCGGACCAAACGGAGAACTTCTCCGGCTTCGACCAGACGATCTCGCCCTTGCTCGCATCCCAAGCGATGAAGTTGCCCATTCCGCCGTGGCTGTTCGGGGTCGGGAACATCGAGACCGTCGCCCCAACATAGGGCTGGCCCGCCGTATAGGACACCCGGAACGGCTCGTAGTTCATGCAGACGTGGTTCGTCGGCACATAAAACAGCTTGGTCCGGGGCGAGAACGCCGCCGGCTGCTGATCCTTGGTGCCGAGCGCTGCCGGGCAGATGTTCTCCGTATTGACATCCTCGCCGTTCTGGAACGTCGAGTATTTGCTGACAACCTGTGGCCGTCCGTACCGCGGGTCGTTTTTGTCCATGACGACGCCACTGGTCCAGTTCACCGTCGGATCGAATTTCTCGGCGACGAGCAGCTCACCCGTGACGCGATCCAGCGTATAGGCGAGACCATTGCGGTCGAAATGGACCAGAGCTTTGCGCATCTGCCCATTGATTTCGAGGTCGGCCAGGATCATCTCGTTGACGCCGTCATAATCCCATTCGTCGAACGGCGTCATCTGATAGGCCCATTTCGCCATGCCAGTATCGACATCGCGGGCGATGATGGCCATCGTCCATTTTTGATCGATCGGCTTGCCGTCAGGACCTGCCCGCTGAACCGGGTTCCACGTCGAGGGGTTGGCCGTCCCGTAGTACATCAAGTTGGTTTCGGGATCGTAGGAGAACCAGCCCCAAGCTGTGCCACCACCGATTTTCCACTGATCACCATTCCACGTCTTGAGGGACGAGTCCTTGCCGACGGGCTTGCCCAGCGACATGGTCTTTTCGGGGTCGAACAGGATCTCATCATCCGGCCCGATGGAGTAAGCGCGCCAAACACGTTGGCCGGTCTTGGCATCGTAGGCGGTTACGTGACCACGGACACCGAACTCGGCACCCGAAATGCCCACGATAACCTTGTCCTTCACCGGTAGAACGGTGGCAGTGTTGGTCTCGCCTTTCTTGGGGTCACCATTAACGACAGACCACTTCACCTCGCCGGTTTTGGCATCGAGCGCAACCAGCGTCGTGTCGGCCTGGTGGAGATAAATGGTGTTATCAGCGTAGGCGACGCCACGATATACGGTATCGCAGCACATCACAGGAATGACCGACGGGTCCTGCTTGGGCTCGTACTTCCAAATAATCCTGCCTTCTTCGTTCAGGTCGAGGGCGTAGACGACATTCGGAAACGGCGTGTGGACGTACATGACGTCGCCGATGACGAGCGGTGACCCCTCGTGACCACGCAGAACACCGGTTGAGAAAGTCCAGGCGACTTTCAGGTCCTTAACGTTATCACGATTGATCTGGTCCAGCTTCGAATATCGCTGGTTGGCATAGTCGCCAGTCTGAATCGCCCACTGCTCGGGCTTTGCTGTTTCCTCCAGTACGCTTTGATTGGCAGACGCTGGGGTCGCGAGCGCGATTACCGCCAGTGATGCACCCGCAAGTGCATACTTCTGCATGGCGCCACTCCTTGCATTGTGCGTTTCCGATGCGAGGCGGTAGCGTTCGTCAGCACATCGCAGCCAAGCCCCCCAATCCAAAGTCCTTCAGGGCTAGCGAGGGGAACGTGCCAGTCAATCGGCATCGGGCGTTCCTTCAGGCGAGTGCTACCAATTCAATCCTATGCACGGTTTAGTTGAGTTTCAAGCTAAACCTATGGTTACAAAAAATGCGGTATAAGCAAAAAAGTATCCGGTGAATGGCCTGCTGTGATCCTGCACTGATATTTCTGAGCTGATATTTCTGCAGAGAGCGTGCGCTTTCGGGGGGCGTATCTGTCGGGAGCGGGGCAGTCGCTCCGGCGAAAAAGAGTTGACGCCCTCCTGTCAAACAGTGCTCAAATCATTCCGGCATCCAGCCGGCTGACTCGTGGGAGGATCTCAACGATGCTCATGCGCACAATCGCCGCGGCGGCTCTAATTGCTTGCTCGCTCCCCACGCCTTCACAGGCAGCGAAATCGGACAACTCGATCCGCTTCGCCTACGACCAGGTGCTAGAGAACATCGATCCCTACTTCAACAATGTCCGCCTCGGCGTGATAATGAGCCATGCCGTCTGGGACACTCTCATCTACCGCGATCCCAAAACGAACGAATATAAGCCTGGGCTTGCAACCTCCTGGAAGTGGGTCGACGATCAGACACTCGAGCTTGAGCTGCGCCAAGGCGTAAAATTCCATAATGGTGAAGATTTTGATGCGGACGACGTCGTCTACACGCTGAATTTCGCGTCTGACCCCGCCAATAGGGCAACAGCTCAGCAGAACGTCAGCTGGATCGAGAAAGCGGAAAAAGTCGATCAGTTTACCGTTCGGATAAGGACCAAACGCCCGTTCCCGGCGGCGATCGAATATCTCTCCGGGCCCATCCCGATGCACCCGAATGAGTACTACGCTCAAGTGGGTCCCAAAGGGATGAACGAGAAGCCGGTCGGCACGGGCCCCTACAAGGTCGTGCAGCACGATGTCGGCAAGTTGATCCGGCTCGAAGCGAACAAGAACTACTGGGAGGGCGCTCCCAAGCCGAAGCCCACCATCGAAAAAATTGAAGTGCGGATGATCCCTGACCGGCAGACGCAAGTCGCAGAAATGCTGTCCGGGGGCCTCGACCTCATAATGAACGTGCCGGTCGAGCAGGCCGAGCAGTTGAAGGCAGCCCCACATCTGGCGGTGACCTCGGGGCTGACAATGCGGATCGTCTTCATTCTGTTCAATGCGAACGAGAATGGGCCGAACGACGCAATTAAGGACATGCGCGTGCGCCAGGCCATCGCCCATGCGATCGATAAGGAGACGATGGCGCGGGAGCTGGTGGGCGAGGGCGCGCGAGTGATCGAGACGATCTGCTTCCCCAGCCAGTTCGGTTGCACGGACGAAGGTGCCCAGCGCTACCCTTACGATCCAGAAAAAGCCAAGGCTCTTCTCGCGGAGGCCGGCTACAAGGACGGCCTCGACCTGGAGTTTTTCGCCTATCGCGAGCGGCCCCAGGCCGAGGCGATGGTTAACTACATGCGTGCGGTCGGCATTCGGGCCAATCTCAACTTCATGCAGTATGCGGCGATGCGTGAGCAGCACCGTGCGAACAAGGCCGCAGCGACGCACCAGACCTGGGGCTCTTTCAGCATCAACGACGTGTCAGCGGGTCCGTCAGCCTACTTCAAGGGCATCGATGACGACATGACGAAGGATCCGGAGGTGATCGCCCTGTTCGAAAAGGGCGACACGAGCATCGACCCGGAGGAGCGTAAAGAGGCCTACAAGCGCGGCCTGCAGCTCGTGAATGAACGGGCCTACGCGGTGCCACTCTATGCCCTGACGACCTATTACGTCTCGGACAAAGATTTGGAGTTCACGCCTTATCCGGATGAGCTCCCCCGTTTCTGGGAAATGAGCTGGAAGTAGAGCCTGCTATATTCGGGCGGTCACCAAAGTGCACCGCCTCTTTGAAACAGCGTAGCAACGGCAAACTCTAGGCTCGGAAATAGACACGGGGAGGCATCTGAAAACGCGCCTCCCCTGTTGCTCTTGCGCACACGAGCCTTCGGGGCGATGCTCGTGGCTGCGAGGTATCGTTTGCATGTAGGTTAACCGGAAGAGCGCAAGCTGAATCACCCTCGGGAGGTTGGATGCTGCTCTATACGTTGAAGCGGCTCGGGCTGGCTATTCTCGTCGCCGCTTTCGTATCGGTGGTCGCGTTCATGCTGCTGCGCCTGTCGGGCGACGCGGCCATTGCTATCGCGGGAGAGGGTGCTCGCGATGAGGATATCGAGCTTGTGCGCCGAACGTACGGGCTCGATAGACCGCTCATCGTGCAATACATGGATTGGCTACTCACGACGTTGTCCGGCGATTTGGGCGAGTCGCTCTACTTCAAGACTGACGTGGCAGCCCTAATCGCCGACAAGCTACCCGTTACCTTTTTCATCGGCAGCTTCGCCTTGCTCTTTGCGCTGGCGCTGTCGATTCCACTGGGTGTGCTCGCAGCGGTTTTTTCCGGAACCTGGATCGATCGCGCAGCTCTGGCCATCGCCGTGGTGGGACAAGCGCTGCCGAACTTCTTCTTCGCGCTCGTGCTGATCATGCTGTTCTCGATCACGTTGCGCTGGCTGCCGGTGTCGGGCAGCGATACGTGGGCGCATTTCGTAATGCCCTCGATCGCGCTCGGTTATTACGTCACGCCGCCAATGATGCGCCTCGTCCGCGCCGGCATGATCGAGGTGCTCAACTCGGATTACATCCGCACTGCAAGAGCCAAGGGCCTGCCATCGGCCAGCGTGGTATTCAAGCACGGTCTGCGCAACGCGGTCGTGCCGGTGGTGGCGCTGTCCGCAGTCCAGCTTGGATACTTGCTCGGCGGCTCCATCGTGATCGAGACGATTTTCGCCCTCGATGGGCTTGGCTACCTCGCCTACCAGTCCATCACGCATAAGGATTTTCCAGTTACGCAGGCCGTCTTGCTGCTGCTGTCGCTGATTTACGTGCTGCTGACGCTCGTCTCAGACCTGATCAATGCCTTCCTTGATCCACGGATGAGGGTCGCCTGATGAGTGATGCTGTCCTCCTACCTGCCGAGACAGTCTCGCCTAAGGCGGCTACCGCGACGGCTCGTATGGCCGCCAATCCATCCGTGGTTGCCGGTCTCATACTGGTGGGCGCGGTGATCGCTATCGCACTGCTCGCACCACTGCTGGCCCCTCACGATCCTTACGCCCAAGACCTGACGCGCCGGCTCGTTCCGCCGATCTGGCATGAAAAGGGAGTTTGGGCCAATCCGCTTGGCACCGACAATCTTGGTCGCGATTACCTTTCGCGGATCCTCTACGGCGCCCGTATCTCACTGTTGATCGGGCTTTCCGTCATGCTGATCTCGGGTCTGATCGGTACGACGCTCGGGCTCATCGCAGGCTACTTCGGCGGCCGGGTCGACCTCGTTATCAGCTTCATCATCACTGCCCGGCTCGCCATGCCAGTGGTGCTGGTTGCGCTGGCTGTCGTCGCCATGATTGGCGGATCGCTGCCGGTCGTGATCCTGACGCTCGGCTTATTGAAATGGGATCGCTTCGCCGTCGTTATGCGGAGCGCCACACAGCAGGTACGCTCACTCGACTATGTGGCCGCTGCTGAAGCTGCGGGCGCTTCGCGTCTGCGTATCATAACCGGAGAGGTTCTGCCGAACGTCTTCCCACACCTGATCGTCGTCGCAACGGTGGAAGCAGGCAGCGCCATCCTGCTCGAGGCGGCCCTGTCGTTCCTGGGTCTTGGCGTGCAGCCGCCGCTACCATCCTGGGGTTTGATGATCGCGGAAGCCAAAAACATGATGTTCTTCTCATTCTGGCTCATCGCCATTCCGGGCACCGCCCTGGCGCTGCTGGTGCTTGGCATCAACCTGCTCGGCGACGGCCTGCGCGACGTTTTCGCTCCGGACGGGAGGGGGTGATGGGTGGAGCCCCAGCGCGGGAAGCCGTGCTCGAGGTGAAGGACCTCTCCGTCACGATCCGCACACCTGCCGGACCACTCCATGCAGTGCGCGATGTGAGCTTTGACGTGCGCCGCGGGGAGACCGTCTGCCTCGTGGGTGAATCCGGCTGCGGAAAGTCGATGACCTCGCTCGCCATCATGAGTCTGTTGCCGTCGACCGCCACACGGCAAGCCAGCCGGCTCGTTTTCGCCGGCACTGATCTCACGCGTGCCTCCCGTTCGGAGATAAACGCATTGCGCGGCAACCGAATGGCGATGATCTTTCAAGAGCCGATGACGGCACTGAACCCGGCCTGGACCATCGGCAACCAACTCATCGAGGTCTATCGGCACCATAAGCGCTCCGGCTATGCCGAGGCGCGCGAGCGGGCCGTCGATCTGCTGGCCAAGGTCGGTATCGCCTCACCTGCCGAGCGATTGGGGCAATACCCGCATCAGCTCTCCGGGGGCCTACGCCAGCGCGTGATGATTGCCATGGCCCTGATGTGCGGCCCGGACCTCATCATTGCCGACGAGCCGACGACCGCCCTCGATGTCACGATCCAGGCTCAGATCCTGCGACTGCTGGCAGGCCTGCAACGCGAGTTCGGCATCGCCTTGCTCCTCATCACGCACGATCTCGGTATTGTCGCTCGCATAGCCGACCGGGTGCACGTGATGTATGCGGGGGCAATCGTCGAAAGCGCGACCACGGCGGAGCTGTTCGCCCGGCCCTGCCATCCCTATACGCGCGGACTGCTCTCGTGCCTCCCACGTCCCGGTACAACGAAGGCTGGGACACGACTGGGCACAATACCGGGTATCGTGCCGAGCCTCATCGGAGGCATCGAGGGCTGTGCCTTCCGGACGCGTTGCGATTACGCGCGCGCGGAGTGCGCCAAGACGCTCCCCGTACGCACGCCGTCCGCGACCCACCGATACGTCTGCGTCGAGGAGTTCGCGACTGAGACGGAGCTTCGGGAGGCGTCGGCGTGACCGCTCTCATCGAAGTGCGCGGGCTGTCGAAGACGTTTACCGTCAGCCGGGGCATTTTCGCCAGACGCGCGACGCTCAAGGCCGTCACGGGCGTCGACCTCGACGTGCACAAGGGCGAGGTGCTCGGCATCGTCGGTGAATCGGGCTGCGGAAAGAGCACGCTCGCCCGCATGATCCTTGGCTTGCTGGCGCCGACCACCGGCACTGTTCGGCTGGGCGGCAAGGACATCCAGACGATGCCACGGCGCGAGATCGCGCGACGAATGCAGCCCGTGTTCCAGGACCCTTATTCGTCACTTAATCCGCGTCGGCGGATCGCTTCCATCGTGGCCCTCCCTCTCGAGGTGCAGGGAATCGGATCTGCCGAGGAGCGCCGGGCCAAAGCGATCGCCGCGCTCGACAAGGTCGGTCTGCCCGCGCGGTACGCCGACCACTACCCGAACGAGCTCTCCGGCGGCCAGCGCCAGCGAGTGGCCATCGCACGCGCGCTCATCACCGAGCCGGAGATCGTCATTTGCGACGAGCCGACGTCAGCGCTGGACGTCTCGGTACAGTCACAGATCCTCAACCTGCTGATGGACCTGAAGCAGAACCTCGGGCTCACCTACATCTTCATCAGCCACAACCTCGCCGTGGTCGAGCACCTCGCGACGCGGGTCGCCGTCATGTATCTCGGCCGCATCGTCGAGCTGGGGCCCACGGCCGAGCTGTTCCGCAACCCGCGCCACCCTTACACGCAGGCCCTGCTCGCCTCTGTGCTGACGCCAGAGCCCGGCCTCGGCCTTCCCGAAGCGCTACTCGGGACAGCATCGCCGGATCCGCTGAATATCCCTTCGGGCTGCCCCTTCCACCCGCGTTGCCCGCAGGCGATGGAGATTTGCCGGACGCTCGTCCCCGAGCCCGTTGCGACCGAAAGCGGCTTCGCGGCATGCCATCTCTTGGACGGCGCGGCGAGCCGGGCGGCTTGATCGGCGCCGCGAGCCTCACAGGACTTCGATTCCATTCGGGCAACCTCTATCTCTTCGGCGTCGTCCGTGGTACGGCACCGCGCGAGAAACATCGGAGTCTGCATGACCGCCGAGATCGCATTCAAGAAGACGATGGAATTCGCCTATGGGCAGCCACGCGAGCTCGCCCCAGGCGTCGTGCGGCTGGTTGCCAACAACCCGAGCCCGTTCACGTTCCACGGAACGAACACCTATCTCGTCGGCACCAAGGAGCTGGCCCTGATCGATCCCGGCCCGGAGGATGATGCGCATTTCGAGGCCATCATGCGCGCCGCCGCCGGGCGCCCGATCACGCACATCTTCGTCACGCACACCCATCGCGACCACACTGACGGACTGGAGCGGCTCCGTGCTGCGACCGGTGCCAAGGTCTGCGCGCGTGGTCGCTCACGCCGTCCGCCGGGCAGCTTGAAGACGAGCCCCTCCGGCGCCGAGTTCATCGACATCGACTTCAGCCCAGACATCATTATGCAGGACGGCGACGCGGTCACCGGCCCGGATTGGCGCCTCGAAGCGCTGTTCACACCGGGTCACGCGCCGGATCACCTCTGCTTCGCAGAAGCCAACAGCAACGTCTTGTTCTGCGGCGATCACGTGATGGCCTGGAACACGACTGTCGTCGCCCCGCCCGAGGGCAGCATGACGGACTATATGCGCTCGCTGGAGAAACTGCTCGACCGCCCGGAAGCGGTCTTCATGCCAGGCCACGGCGGGCGCATTGAGCAGCCGAGCCGGATGGTCAAGGCCTACATCGTTCATCGTCGCTGGCGTGAGCAGGCGATCCTCGATGCCGTGCGCCAGGGGCATACCACCATCGATCGCATCGTTGCTGCTGTTTACCAGGGGCTCGATGCTCGGTTGGTCAGGGCAGCCTCGCTCTCGGTTTTGGCGCACATCGAGAGTCTGGTTGAACGCGGGCTCGTCAGTTGCGACGGTCCCCCCGACCTCGACCGCCCCGTTTCTGCGGTGTAGCTGCTTTGCCTTTGCTGCGCGCGTTACGGGGATTGGCCGCCGCAGGCACACTGCTATCGAGCACCGTCCGAAGCTCCGCGAAGAACGTGCGGATTCGGCTGGCATTCTGGCCCAGATCGTGCTGGCCGTACCGCGAGGCCGACCGCACGTCGATCTGGGACGTCTCCGAGTCACCCGTCACGCGGATCACGACATCATCCAAGAAACCCATGATGAGGGTGCGGTCCACGGCCTCTATGTAGCCTGGCTCCTCGAAGCTCCCACCCGGCGGCGTTTCCGAGACGACCTCGTATTTCAAGCGCCTCACCGTTTCGGCAGCGATCTCGAAGGCCTCATCGACCGGTCGAGCGAGCAGGAACGGCTGCAGATCCGGATATGCAACGGCCTGCATCTCGGCAAAATGCTCGCCCGGATAGTCGGCTGGATTGGCACCGGGCCCGCGCAGCCTCGCCAGGGCAGACATCGGCGGCGGCGCATGCAGGTCTGTGGTCACGTCGTTGATGGCAGGAAGATCGCGCACCACCGGAAGGTAGTAGGCGGGCCACGCGAACAGAGCGAGGCTGGCCAGCAGTCCGCCAAGGGCGGCCCCGGCTCCAGCCCGGCCGGTGAACCAAATTTGAATAAGGGCAACCAGCGCAAGGAGAAGCGCCAGCCCACCGCAGGCGAAAGCGACCTTCAGCACATTCAGCAGGACGGGCGTCGAGAGGCCCATGAACCGGTGCAGAACAATGCCCGTAATCGCCAGAGCACCGCTGAAAAGCGCCAGGCGCAGGCTCCAGACGGCGGAGAAGCTCGCCCGCCGACGGGTTTCGTCCATCATGCGGTGGACAGCGTGCCAGGAAATGTCCAGGCTGGTCATTCTCTCCACACTCCGCATCAGCGCCGAGCGATGCAGCGCAAACAGGAACCCTTTATCCCGCACTTGCGTCGTGATTAATCACGTCAAGGGCAACATCATACCAGCACAGGACAGGCCAGATGACGACTCTTTCCAACTATGCCATGCGAGATGTTGAGGCGATCTTGCACCCTTCGACGAATCTCGCGGCGCATCGAACAACCGGTCCCCTGGTGTTGGAGCGGGGCGAAGGAGTTTTCGTCTGGGACAAGGAAGGCAAGCGCTACATCGAGGGCCTTGCCGGCCTGTGGTGCACGGGCCTCGGATACGGCAACGAAGAGCTGATCGAGGCGGCACGCGAGCAGATGAGCCGGCTGTCGTTCACCCACCTCTTCGGCGGGCGCAGTCACGAGCCGGCGATCGCACTGGCAGAAAAACTGAAGGAGCTGGTGCCCGCACCAACGTCCAAGGTCTTTTTCACCTGCTCGGGTTCCGAGGCGAACGACACTCAGATCAAGCTCGCCTGGTACTACAACAACGCACGCGGGCTGACGAAGAAAAAGAAGATCATCAGCCGTATGAAGGCTTACCACGGCGTGACGATCGCGGCGGGTAGCCTCACTGGCCTGCCAATCTTCCACACCGACTTCGACTTGCCGATGCAGCGCGTGCTGCATACCGACTGTCCGCACTACTGGCGGTATGCGGAGGAAGGCGAAAGCGAGGAAGAGTATGCCACCCGCCTTGCCAATAACCTCGAGGAGCTGATCCAGCGCGAAGGCCCCGAGACCATCGCCGCCTTCATCGCCGAGCCCGTCATGGGCGCGGGCGGGGTCATTCCTCCCCCGCGCACATATTTCCAGAAGATCCAGGAGGTTCTGCGGCGCTACGACATCATGATGATTGCCGACGAGGTCATCTGTGGCTTCGGCCGCACGGGCAACTGGTTCGGCTCGCAGACGTTCGGCATTGAGCCTGACACCATCACGATGGCCAAGGCCATCACGTCGGCCTACATGCCGCTAGGCGCCATCACAGTTAGCGAGCCGGTGTATGAGGCGATGCTCGAGGAGAGCAAGAAACTCGGCGTCTTCGCCCATGGATTCACCTACACAGGTCACCCTGTATCCTGTGCGGTTGCCCTGAAAACGCTCGAAATCTACGAACGCATCGATATCGTCCGCCATGTGCAGAGCGTTGCACCGGTTTTCGAGACGCGTCTCAAGGCGCTCCGGGATCACCCACTCGTCGGCGAGACGCGCGGCGTCGGCCTCATCGGCGGCATCGAGCTCGTAAAGAACAAGTCGACCAAGGAAAGCTTCGATCTGCGGCAGGGCGTGGGTCCGAAGGTCGTAAAGCTGGCGGAGGAAGAGGGCCTCATTTGCCGTGCCGTGGCCGGCGACACCATCGCGCTCTCACCGCCGCTGATCATCAACGGCGCCGAAATCAACCTGATGTTCGATGCTCTCGGACGGGCCCTCGACCGTGCCGAGGAGTGGGTCAGCAAGGAGGGCCTACGGGGCTGACCGAGAGCGGACCTGACCTGGGGCCCCGAGCTATCTGCATCGTGGGCTCCCGGGTTTACGCAACTCCCTCAGGCTGTCTGCTATAAATCGGCCGTTCCGCATTCTTGATGACCGTGGCGGTTACGACCATTTCCTCGACAAAGATATCGCTTTCCTTTTTTATCCACTGAGCAATTTCTTGAAACATGGCTATAATACACAGTTACATATCCATCGTACCAACTTCGCCCCTTGAAGAGACCTCGCCTTGGTGTCCATGTGTAAACATGGACACCAGTTGGTTTTGCTGCGAGTGAAAAGAGGGAGGCCCGATCTCCATTCGCGGGAACCACCGATTTGGTCCGAATGTTGACACGGCAGACCTTGTATCCTGGTGGGGGTGTTATCTGGTAGCGCGTTTCTTCACCTTTGGCTCGGGCCAAGATTGCAGCGGCCTTGGCTACTCTCAGCGCGTTAGGCGGAACTCCGAAGTGGGCAGCAGCCGCGGAGGTGACTTCGTAGCAGACGCGATCCCTCAAGCAATTTGCCATTTCGTCCAGGGGCGTCCTCGCGTTTCTCTTCGGGTTAATATGGTATATCTGCACAACTTCTTTACTTGCGGCGGGTAAAGTAGCCGCACCTCCCATTAGAGCGATAACGATCGGCGTTATTAGAATTACGCGCAACATTATGTCCCCTCAACCACGTACATTTCTACTTGGCCGTTTACAGCACCAGTTCTTTGTTCGACACATCACCCAAATGGGTGGAATTAGTCGGATGTGAACGCAACCTTTCATTGAGTGATGGAGTAGGTCAGGAGCCGCTAAAGGGCGCGCATACTATGATCCGATCTTGAATAGGGCCGGACTTATGTGTCGGTTCCCTATGCACATTGACATCTTTGACTCGCGCTCGAGCTTCAGTTAATTTTTGCTCATTTCTCGTGTCGTTGCTGGGCTGGCGCAGGGACATATGCCTAGGTACCGCGCAAGCCACTCGATCAGGTGGGCAAGTTGCAGTCCATGACCGTAGCGCAACACCTAAAATCATCTCGAAGACGCCGCATCACGACAGTGGTGCGGCTCTCATTCGTGACCCGGCTGACCGCTCGCGATTGAGAGCCCGGCAGAATGGCTTCTCGCGCTGAAGCGAGTCGGTCATACTTGCCGCGCAACCTTGGCGAGCTTTCGAGGTGCCGGATGGGTGCTGGACGGGGCGTGAAACGACGCGTTGCTCTCAGTGCCGCCGTTGCGGTCTCAACGGGACTGGCGCTTCTCAGCGAGGCGAGCCTTGCCCAGCAGGACCTCCGCCATAAACAAGCACCTGGACCGCTGCAGCTCCGAATTGCCAGCTTCAATGTCGCCGGCAAGCACGCCGGGCCGGCGGGGCCCCAGCAGAGTCCAGCGCCGGCATGGCGCCATACCTTCGGTTCCGAGCGCCGGGCCGAAGCCGTCCGCAAGCCGGTCCGGTTCAAGGCCGACCTGGTACATCTACACGGGGTCACGAATCTCGCCCCCGTACGGCAGATGTTTCCGGCGCGCTTCTACCGGATCGCAGCCTCGCGCCAGATTTTGCAAAACGCGAAACAGATGCGGGATGCCCCCGAGGTGGCGACTACTGCGCTCGCCATCCGACGCGATACTCGTCTGCGTGCCGTAGCTCACGATCACCTGCTCGAGCTGGCCGAGCCGCTGCCCGATGCAGCAATCCCGCAGTCTGCAGCATTTGCGATGCGCCTGCTCAGTCCTTACGGCGCCTTCTGGGTCATGTCCGTCGACCTCGTTTCTGGATGTTCGGAGGGCACCCCGCCGAATGACCCTCGTTGCGAGGCGGCCAAGAAGCAGCTTGATTTGATTGATGACTGGCTGGCCGGGAAGCAGGACGCGGGCGAGACCGTCATCATTGCCGGCCGCTTCCATGCGGCCTTTGGCGAACGCGCGTTACCCGGCAGGCTGGGCCAACTTACGCGTTTCCCCTCCGGCGAAAAGCTCGGGGGCGGATGCCAAGTCGATGAGGACGGCATCGCGCGCAGCTACGTTCTTGTAGCGCCCGGGCCGCGCTCGAGCGCTAGAGTGACATTCCGGGGGCGCGTTGAGGCCGTCGACGAGAGAAAGCCGGAAATGGGCTGCGTACTGCTGGCCGACGTGAGCTTCTAAGTCCTGTGGGCGGATTATCGGGGAGGTAGAGGTCTGGTGGACTACGAGATTCAGCCCTTTGACTCATCCCATCAGGCGCAGGTGCTGGAGCTGTCCTTGCGCGCTTGGGCTCCGGTCTTCGCCGAGCTGAAGCCGGCAGTGCAGGACTATGTTTATGAAGCATTCTATCCCCGTGGCTGGCAAGTGAGACAGACTTCGGACATTGAAGCTTTCCTTGAGAAAGAGGGAGATCGCGTCTGGGTTGCGATCAAGGAAGCTGCGGTGTTGGGATGGGTCGGCATCCGACTTCATCCGGTAGACCTGATGGGCGAGATATATATTCTCGCCGTCGATCCGGAGCACCAGCGCCGAGGCATCGGGAAGGCCCTTATCGATTTCGCGCTGGAGAGAATGCGTGCGGCCGGAATGGCGATCGCCATGGTCGAGACCGGGGATGACCCGGGGCATGCCGCTTCACGCGCTACTTATGAACGCTGTGGATTCGACCGCTGGCCCGTAGCGCGTTATTTCAAGGAACTCTAGCTCATGTAGGCTCGGTGGACATAGCCGACCGCCAAATCAGCCGGCATCCCGCGAACCAGAAAGGCGTCCAAGCCCATCCACCTCGCTATACATGCGATCATCCGCCGACACCGGCCTAAAGATCAGCCATCACACGTGCTGCCCACCATTGATGTGCAGCTCGGCCCCGTTCACGTAGCTCGATTGCTCCGTGCACAGGAAATAGATGGCCTTGGCGACCTCCTCCGGCTCGCCGAGCCGCCTGAGCGGAATCTGCTCACGGACGATCTTGTCGGTGCCGGGCGACAGAATGGACGTGTCAATCTCACCGGGGGAGATGGCGTTCACCCGAATACCCCGCGGGCCAAAATCATGGGCCATCTCGCGCGTCAGCGCTGCGAGTGCCGCCTTGGACGTTGCATAGGCGGCCCCAGCAAACGGGTGCACGCGGCTGCCAGCGATCGAGGTCACATTGACCACGGCCCCTCTTGCCCGCTCCAGCTCTTCAATCAACCCGCGCGCCAGCATGATCGGAGCGAAGAAATTCACCTGGAACACCGTCTGCCAATCCTGCAGCGAGGTCTCGATGCTGCCGAGGCGTGCGCCTTCAGGTCCCTTGGGGCTGATGCCGGCGTTGTTGACGAGGGCATTGAGCCGCGAGCCTTGCGCCTCCAGCCGCCGGCGCATTTCGGCGATGGCACGAAGCGTATCCTCTGGATCGGAAAGATCGACCTGGATGTGGTCCTCGGGCCCCATCTCCCATGGACAGTTCTCCGGAAACGGTTGCCGCGAGCAGGTGATCACGCGCCACCCTGCGGAGGCGAACCGTTTGACGGTCGCATGCCCGATCCCACGCGAGGCGCCGGTCAGGATCAGGGTCTTTCGCTCGGCATTGCTGGTTACGGGCATGGTGTCACAGCATCCATGAACAACGACCACGAGCTTCGGATGTGCGTTGCAGCATAGCGGAATTCAATGCGGCAAGGCACAGGTTTTGGGGTCGGCCCCCTCCCCTCGCCCGATTGTGTTCAAGGATAGAGGCGCGTCTTCACCCACGGCGCCGCCGGTCCGGAGCGCCGGAACTGCACCCGATCATGCAGCCGGAACGGCCGGTCGTGCCAGAATTCCATCTCTACTGGAACCACGCGGAAACCCGACCAATACGGCGGGCGTGGAATATCCCCAACCGCGTACTTGGCCGTATAAAGCGCGACAGCCTTCTCAAGAGCAAAGCGGCTCTCCAGCGGCCGGGATTGCGCACTGGCCCACGCTCCAATGCGGCTGCCACGTGGGCGGGTGGCGAAATAGGCGTCGGCCTCCTCTGGAGCTACAGGCGAAACCAGTCCGCGCACGCGCACCTGCCGCCGAAGGCTCTTCCAGTGAAAGCAAAGCGCGGCTTTGCCCGACGCCAGAAGCTCGCGGCCCTTGGCACTCTCAAAGTTCGTGAAAAACACAAAACCACGATCCTCGCGATCAGGCTGATCGACCCCCTTGAGCAGCACCATGCGCACGTTGGGCAGGCCATCTGGATCGACAGTCGCCAGCGCCATCGCGTTTGGATCATTGGGCTCGTGTTTGGCCGCGTCCTCGAGCCATGCCTCGAAAAGCGCGAACGGCTCGTCCGCGGTGGTGAAGTCCCCCGCCTGCGGGCCGGTGTAATAGTCTGGCTTGGATGTATCGGCCATAGGTCTTGCTCACGATCTCGACCGGGCAGGAAGGGACAACCGTTGACGTCCTTTTAACCCAGCTGCGGCATGCTTGCGGGTACGAGTACCCCTCTCGCGGAGCAGGGTCCAGTCAGTTCGAGTATCGAGTCAGTCATGATGCGTAACCCTGACGGCGCAGGTTTTCGCGCGGCGACTGGTCTGATTGCAATCCTCCTACCGATCACGGCAGCTGCAGCCGATGCCGGATCAGGGAAGGCGGGACAGAACAGCCCGACATGCTCTTGTCCAGACCTGCGAACGCGGCCTGCACCGAATGCCGGCAACCCGCTTGCGAATTTCTCCCTGAACGACATCGACGAAATTGCAACGTTGAACGCTCTTCAGATCGGCCTGACTGAGGTGCCGGATGGTGGCAACTTCGTCTGGCGGCGCCCGCATGGCCGGTTGAGCGGAAGCGTTCGGCCCGTCTTCTCGTTCAAGAAGAGTAATGGCGAGATCTGCCGTCACGTCGTCGTAACGCTTCGGTCCGGCCCCATGACCCGAACTGTCGAAGGCGCTGCTTGTCGAAGCCCAGACGGCCGCTGGGTGCTCGAGGGCTGAGCCGTCTTTCGCATCGTGTGGCTCTCGCCAAGAGCAACCCGGATCTGTTAGAGCCCTGGGCTCACTTCATTGCGATCACGGGATCCGCGGCAGACCGGGGGAATAAGCGCGTGTCAGAGTGGCTCTGGGCCATCTTCACCGTTCTTGCGGCCGGGGGACAGACGCTCCGCAATGCCATGCAAAAGGAGCTGACGGTTACGCTCGGGACGGTCGGCGCAACGCATGTCCGGTTTCTGTTTGGGCTTCCGTTTGGTTTGCTTTTCCTAGCGCTGGCGTTGTTGGCTACCGGTCAGCCACTTCCGCAGCTCAACGCCGCCATGGTGGCCTGGACGGCGTCATCCGCAATTGCGCAGATCTGCGGCACCGCCTTGCTGCTCGCTGCCATGCGCGAGCGGTCGTTCGTGGTGACGATTACTCTGTCCAAGACCGAGCCGGTGCAGGTGGCCGTCTTCGGGCTTGCATTTCTCGGCGACCAGCTTTCACTGGGCCTGGTCACTGCCATTCTCATCGCCACGGTAGGCGTGGTCATGATGTCCTGGCCGCAGCGGAGCGTGGCCGCAACACTCTCCTGGCAGTCGGCAGCATTGGGAATTGCCTCTGGCGCGATGTTCGCCCTCGCGGCCGTCGGCTTTCGCGGCGGCATCATGGCGCTCGAGGCGGACAACTTCGTCCTCGCCGCCTCGACCACATTAGCGCTCGGGCTCATCATCCAGACGCTGGTGTTGTCGCTCTATCTGTTCGTCGCCGAACGCGAAAATCTGATCGCCATTTTCCGCGCATGGCGGCCATCTCTGACGGCGGGCTTCATGGGCGCGTTCGCCTCGCAGATGTGGTTCCTGGCGTTCGCGGTGGAGAGCGCCGCGAAGGTGCGCACGCTCGGGCTGGTCGAAATCCTGTTCGCGCAAGTAGTCTCGCGGCAGATGTTCAAGCAGAGCCTCGCCTCGCGCGAGGCCATTGGCATCGGGCTGATCGTCGCCGGCGTTGCCCTGTTGTTGAACGTTTGAAGCGCCAGCGGGACAATCGTTGCCGCGTTCAAAACCGGTCGATGCGGTAGGGTGCCGGATCGATAAAAGGCTTAGCGCCCATGACAAGCTCCGCGATGAGCCGCCCGGTGGTCGATGCCGTCGACAGCCCCAGGTGGCCGTGACCGAAAGCGAAATAGACGTTTCTCACGTGAGGCGAAGGACCGATTACCGGAACCGAGTCCGGGAGGCATGGCCGATGACCCATCCAGCGGCTGACCTCGCCTCCGGTCAGGCCAGAGAACATTCGCTTCCCATGCTCCAGGAGAACGTTGGCACGCTCGTAGTCGGGCGGCGCATCGAGGCCCGCGAGCTCGACCGTCCCCGCGAACCTCAAACCAGCCTGCATCGGCGTCGCCAGAAACCTCTTCTCTGCCCACATAATGGACCGGCGCGGGGCACAACTCGGGTCGCGCAACATGGCGTGGTAGCCGCGCTGCGTTTCGAGGGGCACCCTATGACCGAAATGGCGGGCGAGCTGGTGAGACCAGGCGCCGGCAGCAACCACTAGGACATCGACCGGATGCCGGCCTGCTGCAGTCACCACCGCCCGCGGCCTGTCGGCATCCATCTCCACGTCGAGAACGCGTTGAGCCAGGATGGTGCCGCCATTGCGCCGCACGCTGTCGGCCAGCGCCTGAACGAGCCCGAACGGATCGATGCAATGGCCGTGCTCTGGCAGAAAGATACCTTTCGTGAAGAACGGCGCCAAGCTCGGCTCCAGCTCGCGGAGCTCGCTCGAGGATAGAACTTCAATGCGCGCACCATGACGCCGCCGCAGGTCCCAGGCAAAGGCATCAGCCTGATAGGCCGCTTCGGTTTCGTAGACGTGAAGCTGGCCCTCACGCCGGATGAGGCCCTCGGCTCCGGCTTCTTTCAGCAGAGGCTCGTAGCAGTCGAAGACGGGGCGAAGCAGGGCGCTGAGCGCCGCGGCGCTGCGCTCCACTTCGCGCGCGCTGCTCGCCCGAATGAAGCGCAGCAGCCAAGGCCCGGCCCACGGCAGATAGGACCAACGCACCACGAGCGGTGCCTTTGGGTCCACAAGCCATTTCGGCACCTGCTTGAGAATGCCCGGCATGGCCACAGGCACGCATGATGCGGGGCTGAGGGCCCCCGCATTGCCGAAGGAGCAGCTTCGCCCCGGCTCGATCGGGTCAAGCACAGTCACGCTTGCTCCCATGCGTTGCAGGTAGGCTGCAACGCACATTCCGATGACACCGGCGCCTACGACAGTGACACTCCGCATTAGGCCTCAGCCTTAAGCCGCCGCCTGCATTGCAAGTTGCCGTTGGCGAAGAACTTGGCTGATTGTGCTCGACTTGTCAGCTACTTAAACGGCCCATAGGTCTCCGCCGGACGGTGGTCATGGCCGATAATGAATTTTACGCCGAACCGGAAGAGGTGCTGATCGACATCGAACTCGTTTCGGAAAGTGGTCGTCTCGATGACTTCGCCGTCGATCAGATCGACGGTCTCATTGGATGAGAACGTGTCGTAGCTGGCGAAAAGATACTCCCCGAAGAAAACGATGCCGTGCCAATCCCACTCGGCACCGGCGCCAATCGTCCACCCGACCAGAGTATCGGAGTCGCTGAACCGCACGCCGGTTGCCGGGCTCACGAGGCCGTCATAGTCGACGCCGAGAAACGCTACTCCCGCCGTGCCATAGAGCATCAGGGCCGGGCTGACATAACCCCCGACACGTCCGCGGATGCCTGCCATGAAGTTGGTGCTCAGCTCCCGCTGGCCGCGCTCAGCGTCCGCCGAATCGATGCCGATGTCCGCTTCGATCCCCAGAATGAGCCCATTCTGGAACAGGTAATCGTATCCGAAGGTGACACCGCCACCGAAGGAGGTGTCTGAAGCCGACCCTCTCGCCTCGATGGGCCTCTCAATGTCCAAGTCCGTGTTGCCGACCTGGCCGAAGACGCCGAACCTCAGCAGGCCGGCACCGTCGTAGTTCTGTGCTCGAGCTTGTCCCGAGACCAAGGCAGCCAAGCAGAACAGGAGAGCAGCCGAGGCACGGGCGATGGCGTTTGCCGTCATGGCCGTCCGTCCTCTTCGTGTGCGCTGGTGCAGGAACGCGCAGGCGACTCGCCCGAGAATGCTACCATAGGTTGCGGCTTCGGAAATTTACCCGCCGTTAAGCGAATTGAAAAAGTGCGAGCACTGTGGCGTTTGCTACTCGGCCGCGGCGCTGGGCGGCACCCACTTCTCGCGCATGGTCACCAGCTCCTCGGCGGCGGTGGGATGCAAGGCGATGGTCGAATCGAAGTCAGCCTTGGTTGCACCGACTTGCAGAGCAATGGCCGCCATTTGCACGATCTCTGCAGCATCGGGGCCGAGCACGTGCACGCCGAGAACCTTCTGGGTCGACCGGTCGACGACCAGCTTCATGAACATTCGCTCGTCGCGCCCGGCCAGGATGTTCTTCATCGGCCGGAACGAGGTCTTGTAGATGTCGATCGTATGCCCGGCAGCTATGGCATCGTGCTCTGACAGCCCCACCGTCGCAATCTCCGGTGTCGAGAACACGGCCGTAGGCACGATTCTGTAGTCCACCCGCCATGGCTTGTTGCCAAAGACCGTATCCGCAAAGGCGTGGCCCTCGCGGATGGCCACCGGCGTAAGGTTCACCCGATCCGTCACGTCCCCGATCGCGTAGATGCTCGGCACGCTCGAGCGGCTGTCGGCATCGACCTTGATCTCACCCCGCTCGCCGAGAGCAACGCCGACTTTGTGCAACCCAAGTCTCGCCGTATTGGGGCTACGGCCGATGGCGAACATGATCTGGTCGACCTCGACAGCGGTGCCATCGCTGAGGTTGCCGACGAGGCCCTTATCCGTGCGGTCGATGCGCCAGAATGTGGTGTTCGTCAGCACCTGAATGCCGCGCTTGGCATAGGCCTCCATCAGGCCGTCGCGCAGGTCCTCGTCGAAGCCGCGCAGCAGCTTCGCACCCCGGTAGACGAGCGTGGTCTCCACGCCCAATCCAGCGAAGATACCGGCGAACTCCACGGCAATGTAGCTTCCGCCAGCGATGGCGATCCGGCGCGGAAGCTCCTTCAGGTGGAAGGCGTCGTTGGAGGTGATGACGTGCTCGCAGCCCACCACCCGTGTGTCGATGTCCACGCTGGCTCCGGTGGCGATGAGGATGTACTGAGCCGAGACGGTGCGGTTTTCCTTTACAAGCAGCACTTCGTGGGGGCCGGCCAACTCTGCCCGCTGCTCGAATATCGTAACGCCGGCCCGTTCCAGATTGCTCCGGTAGATGCTCTCCAGACGGGCTATTTCGCGGTCCTTGGCCTCGATCAGTCGGCCCCAGTCGAACCGCGTCTCGCCTACGGACCAGCCATACCCTTCCGCATCCTCGAAATCGTCCGCGAACCGGCTGGCATAAACCAGCAGCTTCTTCGGCACGCAACCCCGGATGACACAGGTGCCGCCGAGCCGGTACTCTTCCGCGAGGGCAACCCGCGCCCCATGTCCGGCCGCGATCCGGGCCGCCCGCACCCCGCCTGAGCCACCGCCGATTACGAACAGGTCGAAGTCGTACTTGGTCATGTCTTGCCCCGGTTATCTGGATTGGTGCGCGGCGCGGCCGAAGCTTACCCGCGAATGTTCGGACCCAGGGCACAAGGCCCGGGCTGGCCAAACTGAACGGAACATACCCAACGGAAAGTAAGCCTTTACTCGCTCTCGTACTCCGCCTCGAGCACCTGCAGACCATCATGTCCGGCGATGATCGCGGCGTCGGCGAGGCCGAGGAATAATCCGTGCTCGACAACACCCGGAATGAGCTTCAAGGCCGCGTCCAGGGCAGCCGGATCCTCGATCCGGCCGAAGGCGCAGTCGAAGATATAGTTGCCGCCGTCCGTTACGAACGGCTGCCCGTCGTAACCCATCCTGAGCTGGACGTGGCCGGTGCAGCCGGCGTCGGCAGCGAGCATCTCGATCATGTTCCGCGTTGCCGTCACGCCGAAGCGAACGACCTCCACAGGCAGTGGGTAGGCCCCCAGCACCGGAACGCGTTTCGAGGAATCGGCGATCACGATCATCCGCTCAGACGCTGCCGCAACGATCTTTTCCCGCAGCAGCGCCCCGCCACCGCCCTTGATGAGCTGCAGGGCGTCGTCGATTTCGTCTGCACCGTCGATGGTCAGATCGAGGACAGGATCTTCATCGAGCGTCGTCAGGCGGATGCCGAGAGCCGCTGCCTGGGCGCGCGTCGCCTCGGAAGTGGGGACCCCGATGATATCGAGGCCCGCCTTCACCTTGGCGCCAAGCAGATCGATGAATTTCGACGCGGTCGAACCCGTGCCGAGCCCGAGCTTCATGCCGGGCTCGACGAACTCGAGGGCCTTCTCAGCGGCCTTGAGCTTAAGGGCATCTGCCATCAGACGCCGCCCATGAGCATGTACTTGATCTCAAGGAACTCCTCGACGCCGTGATGCGAGCCTTCGCGACCGAGGCCGGATTCCTTCACACCGCCGAATGGAGCAACCTCGGACGAGATGATGCCCTCGTTGATGCCGACAATGCCGTACTCCAGCGCCTCGCCGACGCGCCAAACGCGGCCGATGTCCCGCGAGTAGAAGTACGCGGCGAGGCCGAACTCAGTGTCGTTGGCGAGCTTGATGGCTTCCTCCTCGGTCTTGAAGCGGAACAGCGGCGCAACCGGACCGAATGTCTCCTCGCGAGCGACCTTCATCTCTGTCGTCACGTCTGTGATCACCGTCGGCTCGAAGAAATTGCCGCCTAGCGAATGCCGCTTGCCGCCGAGGATCACCTTTGCGCCCTTGGAGGTCGCATCAGCGATGTGCTCCTCGACTTTCTCCACCGCCGCAGCGTTGATGAGCGGACCTGTGGTGACGCCGCTCTCCGTGCCCCGGCCGACCTTCAGCTTCGCCACCTCGGCGGCGAGCTTCTGGGCGAAAGCGTCGTAAACACCATCCTGAACATAGATGCGGTTGGCGCAGACGCAGGTCTGGCCGGCGTTGCGATACTTGGAGGCCATGGCGCCCTGCACCGCCTTGTCGAGATCGGCATCATCGAAGACGATGAACGGCGCATTGCCGCCGAGCTCCATGCCGACTTTCTTCACCGTCTTGGCGCACTGCTCAATGAGGATCTTGCCGATCTCGGTCGAGCCGGTGAAGGTGAGCATTCGCACCTTGGGGTTCGAGGTCAGCTCGCCGCCGATTACGCTGGCCTTGCCGGTCACGACGTTGAAAACGCCTTTCGGCACCCCGGCGCGCTCAGCGAGCTCAGCCAGCGCCAACGCCGTCAGCGGCGTCTCAGATGCTGGCTTGCAGACCACCGTGCAACCAACAGCCAATGCTGGAGCCACTTTGCGGGTGATCATGGCGGCGGGGAAGTTCCACGGCGTGATGGCAGCCACGACGCCAACAGGCTGTTTGATGCAGACGATGCGGGCGTCTTTCTTGAAGGTCGGAATCGTCTCGCCGTAGATGCGCTTCGCCTCCTCGGCGTAGAACTCGACGAACGACGCGGCGTAGGCGACCTCGCCTTTGGCCTCGGCCAGTGGCTTGCCCTGCTCTGTCGTCATGAGCAGCGCCAGCTCGTCGGCGTGCTCCATCTGCAGCTCGTACCAGCGGCGGAGGATTTTCGCGCGGTCCTTGGCCAGCATGCCGGCCCACTCCGGCAGCGCCCGCTCGGCAGCATCGATGGCTGCGCGCGTTTCCTCGGCGCTCATCGTGGGGACCTTGGTAATCTCCTCGCCCGTTGCCGGGTCGATCACGGGAAGGGCCGGCTCACCAACCCAGCGCCCATCGACATAACATTGCGTCCGGAGAAGACTGATGACGGGCTTGTCCATTGGGATGCTCCTGTTCGGGGAATTCGGGCCACAGTACCGCACCAGCAGCCTGCGGGATTGATCTAAGTCCCTGGAGAACTGCTGGCAAGCACGGTCGAAACCGGTGACAGCACGGGAGGGATCGCCTAAGTCTGTCTGGACCTAAACGGCCGACGACTGATGATGCGCGATCTCACCCTCGTTTTCGACCTCGACGGTACCCTTGTCGATACGGCGCCAGACCTCATCCGCGCAACCAACTTCGTGCTGGAAAGCCGCGGAATAGAGCCCCTGCCGCCCGAGCGGCTGCGTGCCGAGATCAGTTTCGGCGCCCGCCATATGATCGCTGCCGGCCTGCAGCATCGCGGGGTTCCCCATTCCGAGGAAGAGCTCGATAACATGTTCCGCAGCTTCATCGAGCACTACGAAACGAACATCGCCGTTGAGAGCAGGCCGTTCGACGGATTGCGGGAAACTTTGGAAAGCTGCCTCGAAGAAGGGGCGCGGCTCGCCGTCTGCACCAACAAACGCGAGGACCTGTCACGGCGGCTGCTCAAGGAACTTGGCCTTTTGGGCCTGTTCAGTGCAATTGCCGGCCGCGACACGTTCCCCGTTTTCAAGCCGCATCCCGATCATCTGCTCGGTGTCATCCGCCTCGCCGACGGCAACCCCGCACGCGCCGTGATGATCGGCGACAGCGAGGTCGATATCGGCACAGCGAAGGCTGCGCGCATCCCGGTGATCGGAGTGACCTTCGGCTATACTCAAATCCCGGTGACCGAGCTTGCCCCGGATGCTGTCATTGACAGTTATGGGGAGCTACGGGCCGCACTCGAGAGGGTTCTGCCTCGCCTCTCGTGACGCTGGACCCCACATACGCAATGTCGCAGCGTTTTTGGGGGCCGAGCCTTGGCCATAGCCGCTAGGGACGGTAAAAGCGGCCCACAATGCTAGGATGCCGCTCAGCAAGGATCAGTTGATATGAACGAGACGCTGGCCGCCCGGCAGCGGCTCGAAGGATACATCTTCCTGGCCGCCTTCGGCCTTTCCATTCCGGCAGCCAACTGGTTGATCGGACACGCGGGAACGGTGTGCACGCCGGATGGCCCCTGTCTCATTCCGGTGGCGCCGGGATTGATGGCGCCGAGTGGCGTGCTCATGGTCGGCCTCGCGCTGGTGATGCGGGATCTGGTGCAGCGGCGGCTGGGCGTGCAGTGGGCAGCGGGGGCCATCCTGGCTGGTGCGGCGCTTTCAGCCCTTCTGGCACCGCCTGCGTGGGTTGTTGCCTCAGCAGCGGCTTTCCTGCTGTCGGAATTTGCCGATCTTGCTGTCTATACGCCGCTTCAGCGCCGACGGCTGATCCTGGCCGTTGTGGCAAGCAGCATCGTCGGGCTCGTCGTCGACAGCGCCATATTCCTCTACCTTGCGTTCGGAAGCCTCGAGTTCCTGGCCGGACAGGTCATCGGCAAGGCCTGGATGGTATTAGCGGCCATCCCGTTCATCGTCTGGCTGCGGCACCGCGACGCCAGGCTGGGCCTGCAACCCGCATAACGAAAAAGATTTCATCATGAGCACTGACACGTCGAACCTCACCCAGCTCGGCCAAGCCGCCCCCATTCCGGCGAGCCCGGACGAGGCGAAGCTTGAACGGGTGCCGAACCCGCATCCGGATACGCCCTACGTCGTCCGTTTCACCGCGCCGGAGTTCACCTCGCTTTGCCCTGTCACAGGGCAACCGGATTTCGCGCACCTCGTCATCGACTACGTGCCGCGCCATTGGCTGGTCGAATCGAAGTCGCTGAAGCTGTTTCTCACATCCTTTCGAAACCACGGCGCCTTCCACGAAGACTGCACGGTCACCATCGGCAAGCGGCTCGTCGCGCTTCTCGAACCACAGTTCCTGCGCATCGGCGGCTACTGGTACCCGCGCGGCGGGATTCCTATCGATGTTTTCTGGCAGACGGGGGAGTTGCCGAAAGGCGTCTGGCTCCCCGATCAGGGCGTTGCCCCCTATCGCGGGAGGGGCTGAGGAAAGCTCAGAGGTAGGGCCGTGAGCTACCTTTACTTGAGTATTGCGATCGTTGCGGAGGTGATCGGCACTTCCGCGCTGAAGGCTTCAGAAGGTTTCACACGGCTCGGCCCTGCCCTCATCACCATTCTCGGTTACGCGGCCGCGTTCTACTTTCTGTCACTGACGTTGAAGACGATTCCGGTCGGCATCGCCTATGCTATTTGGAGCGGCGTCGGCATCGTGCTCATTTCGCTTGTCGGCTATGTGCTGTTCCGGCAAACGCTCGATCTGCCCGCAATCGTGGGAATGGCACTCATCATCGCGGGCGTGGCGGTCATAAACCTCTTTTCGCGGACAATGCCACCGCACTAAGCCGCTGCCCAGCTACGACTCGGTCCGAAGCTCAAGCTCCCGCATCAGCCCAGCCGCCGTCGTTACGCGTGCGAACTCGCCGTTGAGGCTCGCGACGTTGGCGGCGTGCACCATGTCGGCCGGCACTACCGTGCCGTTCGGCGCCTCGCGGTCGAAGGTAAAGCAAGCATCCTCGACGAGCGTCATCGCGTAGCCAAGGTTCGCACCCATGCGCACTGTGGTCGACACGCAGTGATCGGTGGTCGCGCCGGCTACGATAACGTCCGGTCGGCCAAGCGCATCGAGGCGCTCGGCCAGATCCGTGCCGATAAAGGCGCTGTTCACCGACTTCCGCACCACAGGCTCTCCCTCCTGCTCCATGGCGAAGCTCATCGGCTGATTGCCGATCAGCCCCGGTCGGAAGGGACTTTGTGGCTCCTGCGAGTCATGGCGCACGTGGATCACGGGCCAGCCCTTCTCACGCCAGAAGGTGAGCAGCGCCAGCGCCCGCGCCTCCGCTTCGATATTGTTGCGGCGGACGCGGGCTGCGATGACGTCGAAGCCCTTCTGATAATCAATCAGAAGCAGGACCGGCGCCTTCATGCGGCTTCCGTCTTGCGCGCTTCAGGCTTCACGAGGTCCGGCGGCGTCGCCTCTTCGACCAGCATGCGGATCGCCTCGTTGAGCGGCATGACGCGGCTCTGCTGGCTGCCCAAGCGACGGATTGAAACCGTTCGCTCCTCGGCCTCGCGCTTGCCCACGACCAGCAGCACAGGGACCTTCGCCAGCGAGTGCTCGCGCACCTTGTAGGTGATCTTCTCGTTGCGCAGGTCGACCTCGGCGCGCAGACCTGCCTCCTGCAGCTCGCGCTGCACCTGCTCGGCGTAGCGGTCCGCATCCGAAACGATGGTGCA